>OODC01000233.1_pt1 | contig 42633 bp, 26 predicted proteins | sample 1671711 | NCBI WGS metagenome assembly OODC01 (sample SAMN06348184, study PRJEB24527) | human gut metagenome | reverse complement strand
CGATGTGTCAGCGCAAAGGAAGGTGAGGGGAGTCAAGAGGGGACAGGAAACCATACTTGGTGTCCTGTCCCCTTTTGTTCCCGCCGGTGAACACCGGCATTCCCCGCCGCCGTTCGGCGGCAATTTTCCCCTGCCGTGGGAACGGCGTTTTCTCCGCCGCCAGACGGCGGCACTCTTCAGTTTACACCTGCTCGGAAATCCGTTATAATGAAACAAACAGCCCCGCTGACGGAGGTGTATGCCATGCCAAAAGCAAAATGGAACCTGAACACGATCTACATATCCGAGCGTTTGCAGGAAAGCCTGCGCCCGATCTCGCGCTGCGCGCTGACGACCGTCGTCGCCCCGATGGGCTACGGCAAGACCACCGCGGTCGAGTGGTACCTCGCCGAGCGCGCCCGCGCCGAGGAGATCTCCGTCATCCGCATCAGCGTCTATTCCGCCAACCTCGCCATCTTCTGGCGGAGCGTGCAGGACGCCTTCGCCCGCGCCGGCTTCGACCTGCTGCGCGACTACGACTGCCCGTCCGACGCCGCGGGCGGCGGCCTGCTCATCGAGGACCTGTGTCACGCGCTGGCAGGCGAACGCCCCTGCTATATCTTTCTCGACGATTTTCACCTGCTGACCAGCAGGCGCGCGGCCTGGTTCCTCTGTGCGCTCGCCGCGCGCCTCCCCGCCAACGTTCACCTCATCCTCGCCAGCCGCGACGTTTTCCTGTCCGCCGCCGCCATCGTCCGGCTGGGCGCGAAGGTCTACCAGATCGGCGTCGAGCAGCTCCGCCTCAACCATACCGAGCTCGCCGTCTACATCAGCCGCTGCGGCACCGAGCTTTCCGACGAGCAGATCGAGTCCCTGCTGTATTACAGCGAGGGCTGGTTCTCCGCCGTCTATCTGAACCTGCGGATGTTTTCCGAGCACGGCGTGCTCGCGGACCGCAGCTCCGACATCTCCTCTATCTTTACCGCCGCCATGATCGACCCGCTCCCCGAAAAGCAGCGCGAGTTTCTCGCGGTGATGGGGCTCGCCGACGAGTTTACCGTCGAAATGGCGCAGGATATCATGCAGACCGGGGACGCCGCAGAGCTTCTCGCCGCGCTGACCGGACAGAACGCCTTCGTCCGGCGCCTGCCGGACGGCGTGACCTACCGCTTTCATCATATGATGAAGGAGTGCGCGCTCCGCGTGTTCCTCACCCTGCCGCAGGAGCGCCGGAACGACTGCCGCCGCCGCTTCGGCGCGTGGTACGAGCAGCACCGGCAGTACCTGCACGCCATGCAGGCCTATTATCAGAGCGGCGATTATCACGCCCTGCTGCGCGTCGTGCAGCAGGACGCCGGCATCCTGCTCAGCTCGCTCGACCCGAAAAACGTGCTGGATTTTCTGGACGAATGCCCGGAGGACACGCTGAAGGCGCATCCGGCGGCGCTGCTCGTGCTGATGCGCAGCATGTTCAACTGGCGGAACATCCCGCGGATGCTCACGCTGCGGCAGCTCCTGCTGACCGCGATCGACGAGGATACGCAGCGCTCCGCCGAGGAACGGGGCAATCTGCTCGGCGAATGCGACCTCATCATGAGCTTTCTCTGCTACAACGACATCAGCGCCATGAGCCGCCTGCACCGCAGCGCGAGCGCGCAGATGTCCCGTCCCGCCGTCAGCATCCAGTCGAGCGGCGGCTGGACGTTCGGCTCGCCCTCGGTGCTCATGATGTTCTACCGCGCGCCGGGCGAGCTGGAGAGCGAGCTTGCCGAGATGGACGAGTGCATGCCGCACTATTACAAGATCACGGGCAGCCACGGACAGGGCGCGGAGACCATCATGCACGCGGAGGCGGCGTTCATGCAGGGACGCTTCACCGACGCGCACATCGCGCTCGAACGCGCCTATGCGCAGATCGAGGGCAACGGACAGGAGAACATGGCGCTCTGCTGCGACTTTCTGGCGCGGCGGCTCAGCCTGTTCACGGACATCGGTCAGCGCGCGAAGCTCGAAAAGCGGCGCGAACGGCTGCTCGCGCATCACAATGTCTCGTGGCTCAACCTCTGGAACGCGGCCGCAGCCTATCATCATGCCCTGCTCGGCAGCACGGACAGCATCCCCGAGGCCTACCGCCGCCACCGGCTGTTCACCGTCCGCACGCTCGCGCCGGGAAAGCCGATGATCGAGATGATCGAGAACCAGGTCTATCTCGCGCAGGGCGAATACGCCCATGTGATCGGCCGCAGCGAGGGTCTGCTGACGCAGTGCGAGGCGATGCACTATGCGCTGGTCGCGCTGCACATCCGCATCCAGACCGCGGCGGCCTACGAAATGCTCGGCAAGCACGGCGAGGCGCGTGCGCTGCTCGAGAGGGCGCTCGCGGACGCAGAGCCGGACGGCTTTGCGCTCCCGTTCGCGGAGAACTTCCGCTATCTTGAGCCGCTGCTGACCGAACGGCTTCAGGACGGCCTGACCGGGCGCATCGTCCGTCTGGGCGGACTGGCCGGACAGCGGCGTGCGGCGGCGGAGCGGCCCGCGGTGCTCGCCGCGCTGACCGAGCGCGAATGCGCGATCGTCGGACTGATGACGCAGCGCCTGAGCAACCGCGAGATCGCGGAAAAGCTGTATCTCTCCGAGGGCAGCGTCCGGCAGTATGTCAACCAGATCTACGCCAAGCTGTGCATCGAGGGCGAGCCGCGCGCCAAGCGAAAGCGTCTGCTCGAGCTGCTCGAGGGCGCAGACTGACAGCAGAAACGAGGGCATGATCCACTATCTGAAAAGCGGTATCCATTCTGTGGCCGCTTGAAATGCTCATCATGTACCTGATGCACCGCCGCAACAAGAACAAGGGTGCTGAGGTTTGGGTACAGAAGGACGTCGGCGCGGTAGATCTGACCCCCTGGAAGTACAGCAAGATCGTCAGCGTTATCGTTATCGTGTGCGTGCTGCTGGTCTATCTGGCATTCTCTCCGCTCGGCATTGGCGTATGACCACTTTATGCAGATAAACCGCCCAGTCAAGAGGACAATGAAATAAAATAAGATTTTTGCTGCCGGGAGCGTTCAGCTCCTGGCAGATTTTTTACGCAGAAAATGCCCCCTGTACAGCTTTCAGTGTTTTTATTTCACTGTTCGCTATATAGGGGGCATATCATTTCATGATGTCGACGCGCGCTCTTCCGTCAGTCGGTCAGCTGGCGGTACAGCTCCTGATAAGCGTTGATCAGCAGGAAAATATCTGCGCCGACAGCCACAGAGTCGACTCCCTGCCCGATGAATTTCCGGGCAGCCGCTGCATCGCCTGCAAAGATCATGCTCATTTTGCCGTTGTCCCGGCAGGCCTTCAGGATGCGCTCGATGGCATGAGCCATGACGGGGGCGTCCAGCTGAAGCGGACAGCCTAAGGCGATGGACAGATCAAGAGGACCGATAAAAATGCCGTCTACGCCGTCGATCGAAGCGATCTCCTCGATATGCTCCAGACATTCCCTGGTCTCACACTGCGGGATCAATAACGTTTTCCGGTTGGCCTCCTCCATATAGGATACCGGGGTAAAGGAGGGCGAGGAACCCCACCGGCAGTCCCGGGTAGGCTGATAGCCTCGGTTGCCGAGGGGGGCGAACTTGGCGTAGGTGACCAGCTGACGGACCTCCTCCGCGGTTTTGACGGCGGGGACGATCAGACCGGCGGCGCCTGCGTCCAGCGGATGCAGGACGGCGTGTCTGGATATCTCGCAGATACGGACCAGGGGCGTCAGACCGGCGCCCTGCGCGGACGCGACGGCGGAGGTCATAAGATCGGTTCCGAACGTCTGATGTTCGGTATCGATGACAACAAAATCAAATGGCGCACAGGCGATGTTTTCTACGGCAGCAGCGCTTTTGAGCTGGGTAAAGGTGCCATAGGAGGGGATACCCTGCGCTTTCTTGTCGGCTAATCGATTTTCCATATCAAAATCTCCTTGTCTGTTCCGGACTGCCGCCCCCGGTATGGTGCGGCGGCGCCCGAAAGCAAGACTGCCGGAAGCAGAAAGCATTCCGGCGGTCCTGAGTGTTTTTTTATTCCAGACCTGCGCCCTTCATTGCGGAAAGCGCGTGGTCGGTGTACAGCTTGTAGAAGCCCTTGCGGGGTTCGCGCGGCAGGATGCCCGCCTTGGCGCGCTCTGCAAGCACCTTGTCCGCCTCCTCGAGCGTGCAGGGCACGCCGTGGATGCCGGTCAGGTTGATGGTGCGGTCCTTGACGCTGTAGGAGATCAGGTCGCCATCCTCGATGAAGGCGATGGGGCCGCCGGCAGCAGCCTCCGGGCTGACATGGCCGATCGCCGCGCCGCGGGTCGCGCCGGAGAAGCGGCCGTCCGTGATCAGAGCGACCGAGCCGTTGATGCGCTCGTCGCAGACAATGGCCTCGGTGGTCATCAGCATTTCCGGCATGCCGCAGCCGCGCGGGCCTTCGTAGCGGATGATGATGACTTCGCCCGGGTTGATCTCGTTGTTGACGACAGCATCGTGCGCGTCCTCCTCGTGATTGAATACACGAGCCTTGGCGTTGACGACCTCGCGCTGATTGTTTGCGCAGGCGGAGTATTTGAGCACGCTGCCCTCGGGAGCGATATTGCCCTTCAGGATAGCGACCGAGCCCTTTTCCGGCGCCTTGTCCACCGGGAAGATGACCTGATCGCGCTCGAGACCGTAGTTGTGCAGATAGCCGAGGTTGCGCTCGAACCAGTTGTCCTTGTGCAGATCCTCGAGGTTCTCGCCCAGCGTCTTGCCGGTGACGGTCATGACGTCCAGATCGAGCATGTCGCGCAGCAGCCACTGTACCATCGGTACGCCGCCGGCGAACCAGAACGCTTCGGTCAGATGGGTGCCGGACGGATTGATGTTGCCCAGATGCGGGACCTGATGGTTGATCTCGTCGAACAGCTCGATCGGCAGGTCATAGCCGAGCTCTCTTGCGATAGACGGGAGATGGATGGTGCCGTTGGTCGAGCCGCCGATGGCAGAATGCACGATGATAGCGTTTTTGAACGCTGCGGGGGTCAGGATCTTGGACGGCGTGATCTGCTTTTCGACCAGCTCCATGATCTTGCGGCCGGCATAGCGCGAATACTGGAGCAGGTCGCGCATGGTAGCCGGAACGAGCGCCGCGCCGGGGAGAGTCAGACCGAGCGCCTCAGCCATGCACTGCATGGTGGAAGCCGTTCCGAGGAAGGTGCACGCGCCGACGGACGGACAGCCGGTCAGCTTGTAGTCGCGGACCTCCTGCGGAGTGATGGCATCCTTGCGCTTCTGGCGCAGGGAAATGTCGCCCGCGACCAGAGAGGTCGTCATATTCGGACCGGGGCGCATGGAGCCGCCCGGCATGAAGATGGCCGGAATATCCATGCGGGCTGCGGCCTTGAGGTGCGCCGGGATGGACTTGTCGCAGCTCGACGAGAGGATCATGCCGTCCCAGGGCACGGCGGAGGCGTGGACCTCTACCATGTTGGCGATGGCTTCGCGGGACGCCAGAACGACGTTCATGCCGTCGTGACCCTGCGCGCAGCCGTCGCAGATGTCGGTAGCGTAGTACTTGGCCGGCTTGCCGCCGCACTGGTATACGCCGTAAACCGCCTGCTCTACCATCTGGTTCAGATGATAGCTGCCCGGGTGGGAATCGCCGTATACGCTCTCGATCATAATCTGCGGCTTGAGGATGTCGGTATCCTCCCAGCCGGTGCCCATTTCGAGGGCGTCGAACTGCGCCCAGAGCATGCGGTCGTCATGGCTTTTTTGAATCATAATCTTATCCTTTCCTCCGGATTCGGAATAAAGTGAGGTGGAATACAGAATCTGCTGCCCGCTGGATCAGCAGGCAGCAGACCTTATTTGACTGAAAATGTTTTTCGGCTTTGTCTTTAGAACAGACCTACAGCAGCCGCGCCGCAGATCATGACGAAGCAGAAGATGCCGGCTACGAAGTCGGGCAGGGTGATGTACTTCAGGCCCTGCTTGAGGTCGAGGTTGAAGAAACGGCTGATAACCCAGAAGCCGGAGTTGTTGACGTGGTTGAAGATCATGGTGCCTGCGCCGATTGCCAGAACGGTGGAGATCGGGCTCAGACCCAGGGTGACCATCATCGGGCCGACAACGCCTGCTGCGGTCATGCCGCCGGTGGTCATGGAACCGACTGCGGTGAACATGATAGCGCCGATGAGGAACGGGATCAGCAGACCCGGAACGCCGGACTGCTCGATGAGACCTGCCAGATCGTTGATGGCCGGAGCTGCCTTGATAACGGCTGCGAACGCGCCGCCCATGCCGGTGATCAGCAGTGCGGGGAGAGCGATCTCCAGGCCGCGTGCGATCCAGCTGTTCAGAACGACTTCACGGAAGCTCTGCGGGTTCTTGCCGGTAGCGTCTGCGTTGCTCTTGCGGACGGAAGCCTTGTGGAATACTGCGAGCAGCATGGTGTAGATAACGCCGAGGCCGAGCGCGACGATCTTGTCGCCGAAAATGTTGGCCCAGGCGTACAGAGCGGAATCCTCGGCAACGACCATCTTGATGAAGGAGCTGCCTGCGATCAGAACGACCGGAATGAGGATGGTCAGGAAGGATGCGAAGGTCGCCGGGATGTCGTTGCCGGTGATCAGGATGTCCTTGACGTCGTTGGAGGAGGTCTCCTCGATCTCAGCGACTACCTCCGGAACCGGCTCGACAAATTCCTTGTCGGTCCACTTGCGCAGGACCAGCCAGGTCAGTACGAACGCGATCAGAGAGATCAGGATGCCCCAGCCGATGACCAGACCGAGGTCAGCGCCGAGCAGGATGGATACAGCCAGGATACCGGGCGTAGGCGGAACCATCGCATGGGTCAGGTTCAGACCGGTCTGGGTGAACGCCGCCATCTTGCCCATCGAGATATGCTTGCGCTTGGACAGGACGTTTGCGATGTTGGAGGTCAGAATGGTGGTGATATCGCCGAATACCGGGATAGATACGATGTAGGCGGTCAGCGCCGGAGCAAGCTCAAGGTTTTTGCCGCGGAACAGCTTGATGAAGAAGTTCGCGATGGCCTTTGCAGCGCCGGTGTCCTGAACGCCCATTGCGAGGATCGCGCCGAGCATGATCGGGATACCCATACTGCCGAGTGTGCCGCCGAAGCCGCCGGTGATCGTCGTCAGAATATCCGAAAATCCGAAGCCCTCCGCTTCGAAGCGTCCCAGAACAAGACCCATGAACAGCGCAGAGATGAACAGCGCAAAGGTCGGATGCAGTTTGACTTTCATGATCAGTACCATCAGTATCGCGATGGAAACGATCAGCAGAACCAGAAATCCAGTTGCAGACATAGTTTATACTCCCTTTCTTAATCAGATGGCAAAGAACTGAACATTCCTGCCGCGTGGAGCCGGTTCCCTCCCCGGCTCAGGAAAATTCCCCCTCCTTTATTATTTATCAAGACAGCGCCGTTTCCCCTTGCGGGGCGCCGTCTTAATTTCAATACTGTGTATCATAGTCCCACGGCCTGCCGCCGCACAGGCAGCCGCCGTCAATATGATACGCCTGCCCCGTCATGTACGAGGAGGCATCCGAGGCCAGAAGAATGGCCATTCCTGTCAGCTCGTCCGGCTCTCCCGGACGGCCCATGGCGATCCGCTCGCGCAGATATTCGCTCCGCGTGGGATGCTGCCAGGTCACCTGCGTCAGGTCGGTCAGGATATGACCGGGGCTGATCGCGTTGCAGCGGATGCCGTATTGTGCGAACTCGACTGCCATGGAACGGGTCAGCGCGACCACGCCGCTCTTCGATGCGCCGTAGACCGAGCAGCCGCCCAGCATTCCGGTGTCGTTGTGAGAGCCGATATTGATGATATTGCCGGCTCTGCGCCGGTACATCTCGCGCGCGACCGCCTGGCTGAGGAAGAACACGCCCTTGAGATTGGTATCCATGATACGGTCATAGGTTTCCGGCTCGACGTCGAGCAGTCCCTCCCGGCGGTTGATGCCCGCCACGTTGAACAGAACGTCGATTTTGCCGTACTGCTGCATGACCTCGTCTACGCAGCGGTGAATGCTGTCCAGATCGGATATATCCAGAGCGTGCGCCGTCGCCGCGCCGCCATGCGCGGAGATCTCGTCGGCCAGCTCCCGGCATTTCTGCTGGTTTCTCGCACAGAGCGCCGTCTCAGCGCCCGCCGCCGCAAGTCCGCGGCTGATCGCGCTCCCGATGCCGCCGGTCGCGCCGGAGATCAGGATGGTCTTTCCTTCCAGACTGAATATGGATTTCAGATATTCGCCGATGCTCATGATGCTGCCTCGCTTTCAGATAAAAAAATTATGCTTGCCTTTTTTCCGTTTTTCCCATATTATCTTGATTGAAACATCTGCTGGGAAAAGGAGAAAAGAGTCGATGATGATTGACAAGATGGATTATATTTTTGCGATCGCCAAGGAACAGAATCTGACCCGCGCCGCAAAGCGGCTGTTCGTCGCGCAGTCCACGCTGACGATGTATCTCAACCGCGTGGAAAAGGAGCTGGGCATAAAGCTGTTTGATCGCTCGAAGACGCCGATCCAGCTGACGCCGGCAGGCGCGCTGTGCATTGAAGAGCTGAAGAAGATCCGGCAGATCGAGACCAGACTGACCGCCCGCCTTCAGCAGATGGCGCACCCGGAGGAAACGCTGAACGTCGGCATCGGTCTGATGCACGGCGCGGCCTGGATGCCGTCGCTGCTGCCGCTTTTTCATGAGATCTACCCCAGCGTCAGCATCAACCTGATCGAGCAGGGAGATGAGCTGCTGATGCAGAGCCTGCGCTCGAATGACGCTGACCTTGTCGTCGGCGGCATGACGCCGGGCTCGCAGGAAACAAGCGTCGATCTTGCGCTCGAACAGCTTCTGCTGATCGTTCCGCGCTCGTTCAATCTGGTTCCGCCCTGGGCGTACAGCGGCAATTCAGCGGAAAATCCCTATGAGATCACGCCGAAGCAGATTCAGAACCTGCCTCTGATCCTGCCCTCGGCCGCCAATGACATCGGCGGCATCACCCAGCAGGCACTCGAGCATTTCGATATCAGTCCGCAGTCGGTCACGACTGTCAGCTCCATGCAGACGGCGGCCATGCTCGTTTCGCAGAACATGGGCTATCTGTTCACCAGCCCGGTCTTTCTCGGGATGCAGATGGAGTATCTTGCATCGAAGATCGTCTACTGCACGATGAAGGGCATGCCGGATACCAGAAAGATCGTCGCGGTCTATCAGCCGGATACCTGCAAAAAGGAGATGGTCGAACGGTTTATCGAGCTTCTGCACACAGTCGTCCTTCCGGAGAAGCCGGGACTGTTTCTGCTTTCGGAATAAGCTTCCGTCAAAAGAATGATTTTGTAATGTCAGTATATCAATTTCGGACGCAAAATTAAAATCAAAATAATTGATAGATGCATCGCTGTTGTTGATAAATGCTGATTTATTAAAATTCCTCGACCGAGTTCTGTGGAATGTGCTGCAATTCATCAGGATTACAATCAATAAAAATGATGATATTATCAAAAAAAGTGAATACAGCATTGAAAAACCCGGCAGCGAGCGTCTGATATGCTCGCTGCCGGGCTGTTTTTATGATGGTTTTTGATAATCCTACCGGAAAAAGCCGTGCGTATAGGAAATTCGTTCTGCGGCCTGCCTGATTTCATGGATCATCATTTCCATATCCTGCTCCATTCGATAATCCGGTCCGGCAATGCTCACGGCCGCAATGACACGGCCGCTTGCATCACGCACGGGCGCCGCCACACAGATCAGTCCCTGCTCTACCTCGCCGTCGTCCATGGCGTAGCCGTTGATGCGCGCCGATTCCAGCTCCTTCAGCAGCCGGTCGGGCTGTGTGATGGTCTTGGGCGTGAGCGGCGGAACGCTTTTCATCCATTCGCAGTACTGTGCGAGAAAATCTGCGTCCCTGTCCGCAAGCAGAATCTTGCCGCAGCTGGTCGCGTGCGCGGCCACACGGCCGCCGACTCTCGTGCTGCAGGTAATAGAGCGCTGCGTTTCCACCTTGTCCAGATAGAAGATCTCGTTATCGACGAGAATGCTCAGATTGATCGTCTCCTTGACGCGGTCGGACAGGCGCTCAAGCTCCGGCCGGGCGATCTTGCACAGATCGGAGCCGCCGATGATCGCTCCTGCCAGCGCAAGCAGATTCGGCCCTACGTGGTAGACCTTCCGTACCGGATCCTGCGTCAGGTACTTCCGTTCCATCAGCGTGGAAACATGACGAAAAACCGTCGTAGTGGGCAGTCCGAGCTGGTTTACCAGCTCCTTGAGCGTCCATTCCTTTTCCTGATCCATAAAGCATTCCAGAATCTGCAAAGCGCGCAGAATGCTCGAGGTATGCTCCCTAGCCATAACAAACTCCTTCAAAAATTTTTTCAAATGCCCTCTTGACAAACCTTCGATAGTGGTCTAATAATATAATTATACGGCAAGGGTGAGCCCTTGTAAATATTTTTACCAACTATTCGGAATGCGTTTCCGCATAGTGGAAAGGGATGGTCATATGAACAAAAAGTCCGTTATGCCGACGATGGAAAGCGTGGATCGTTTCAAGGCGGCAATGGATTCTGACCGGGGCGCGCTTGGCCCGTTCATGATCTGTACGGACCCTGCGATGGTGGAAGCCGCAGGTCATGCCGGATATGATTTCGTGCTGCTCGATATGGAGCACGGCACCACCACCTTCCAGGAACTCCCCAATCTGATCCGTGCAGCAAACGTCACCGGCGTATGCCCGGTCGTCCGCGTACCCCGCGGCAGCGATATCTGGATCGATCAGGCTCTGGATGTCGGCGCAGGCGCGGTCATGATCCCGCAGATCGACACCGCAGAGCAGGCGCGTGCCGCTGTTTCCGCCGCGAAGTTTTCGCCCGTCGGAACGCGAGGCACCTGCCGTTTTGTCCGTTCGGCAGGCTTCGGCGCGGTTCCCGGCAGCGAGTATTTCTCGCGTGCACAGGACACCGTGGTCATCCTTCAGGCCGAGGGTCAGAAGGCGATCGACAATCTCGATGAAATTCTGGACGTACCCGGCATCGACGTTGTTTTTGTCGGCCCCTATGACCTGTCCAGCTCGCTCGGTCATGTCGGTGAAATCGACCATCCGGAGGTCATCGCCGCGATCAAGCAGATCATCGCAAAGGCAGCTGCAAAGGGCGTAAAGATCGGCTGCTTTGCCGATACGGTCGAGGGCGGCAAGAAGTGGCGCGACATGGGCGTAAAGTTCATCGGCTACGGCTGCGACACGTATATCTTCATGCAGGCTGCAAAGGCTGATGTTGCTGAATTTGATGTATAAATCGAAGAAATAACGGGGGTTATACCGTTTTATTCTTCCGATAAGGCAAGAATGCAGGTTCGGCTTCATTCAATGTCTGTTACACAAAAACCAGGGACTGCGTTTCGCAGGTGGGGTTCGGCTCCGCTGATGCAGACGCAAAAGAAAGGATCGTTATGGATAACAAAAAGAACTATGCTGTTATGGACGGCAACACGGCGGCGGCGTACAGCGCCTATGCGTTCACCGAGGTAGCGGCGATCTACCCGATCACCCCGTCCTCTCCGATGGCGGAAAAGGTCGACGAATGGTCCGCAAAGGGCAAGAAAAACCTGTTCGGCACGACGGTCGACGTCATTCAGATGCAGTCCGAGGCCGGTGCGGCCGGCACCTGCCACGGCTCGCTGCAGGCAGGCGCGCTGACCACCACCTTCACCTCCTCGCAGGGTCTGATGCTGATGATCCCGGCGATGTACGCTATGGGCGGCCAGTTCCTGCCGAGCGTCATGCACATCGCGTCCCGCGTCGTCACGAGCAACCACCACTCGATCTTCGGCGATCACACCGACTTCATGACCTGCCGCACCACCGGCTACGGCATGCTGATGTCCTCCTCGCCTCAGGAGGCGATGGACCTGGCCGCCGTCGCGCATCTGTCCGCCATCAAGGCGCGCTATGCGTTCATGCACTGCTTCGACGGCTTCCGCACCTCGCACGAGATGCAGCGCATCGAGACCCTCGATTATGAGGATCTGCGCGGCCTCGTTGACCAGAAGGCGCTCCAGGAGTTCCGCCGTCAGTCGCTCAACCCGGAGCACCCGACCAACCGCGGCAACAACGTAAACCCCGACATCTACTTCCAGTGCAAGGAGGGCGCGAACGTCAAGGCTGAGATCGTCCCCGACATCATTCAGCACTACATGGACGAGATCAACAAGCTGACCGGCCGCGACTACAAGCTGTTCAACTACTACGGCGCGCCGGACGCAGAAGAAGTCATCGTTGTCATGTGCTCGGCTTCCGAGGCGGTCAAGGAGACCGTTGACTACCTGAACGCACAGGGCCGCAAGGTCGGCATGGTGCAGATCCACCTGTACCGCCCGTTCTCCGTCAAGCATTTCGCAGCTGCAATCCCGGCTTCCGTTAAGAAGATCGCCGTTCTCGACCGCAGCAAGGAGACCGGTTCGGTCGGCGAGCCGGTATACCTCGACGTCGTGACCGCCCTCAATCAGGCAGGCCGGAACGACATCACGGTCGTCGGCGGCCGCTACGGCCTGTCCTCCAAGGACACCACCCCGGGCCAGTTCATCGCGGTCTACGATAACCTCGCGAAGGAGCAGCCGAAGAACAACTTCACCATCGGCATCAACGACGACGTAACCCACACCTCGCTCGACTACACCGAGATCGAGCTTCCGCATCCGGGCCAGATCAGCTGCAAGCTGTGGGGTCTCGGCGGCGACGGCACGGTCGGCGCGAACAAGAACGCGATTTCGACCATCGGCTTTGTCGGCGGCAAGTACGCGCAGGCATATTTCTCCTACGACACGATGAAGTCCGGCGGTCTGACGCAGAGCCATCTGCGCTTTGGCGACGAGCCGATTCTCAGCACTTATCTGGTCAATTCCGCGGATTTTGTTGCGGTTCACGCCCCGACCTACGTCAAAAAGTACGATGTCACCGCTGACCTCAAGGACGGCGGCACCTTCCTGCTCAATTGCCCGTGGTCGGTCGAGGAGCTCGAGGAGCATCTCCCGGCAAAGATGAAGCGCGACCTCGCACGCAAGCACGCAAACTTCTACATCATCGACGCGGCAAAGCTGGCGGCTGCCATCGGCCTCGGCAAGCGCACCAACAACATCCTTCAGGGCGCGTTCTTCGCGCTGACCAAGGTCATTCCGATGGACCTCGCGATCGAGGATATGAAGAAGAACAACTATAACTCCTACTTCAAGAAGGCCGGTCAGAAGATCGTCGACATGAACAACCAGGCGGTCGACCTCGGCGTTCAGGCGTCCGTCAAGGTCGAGATCCCGGCCGCATGGGCGGACGCGACCGACGAGCCGGTTGCAGAGCCGAAGAACATGACCCCGTTCGTCCGCGACATCGTCATGCCGCTCGACAAGCAGCAGGGCGACAAGCTGCCGGTATCTGTTTTCCAGAAATACGGCGTGCTCGACGGCACGTGGGAGAACGGCACTTCGGTCTACTCCAAGCGCGGCGTTGCGACCAAGGTTCCGAAGTGGAACCCCGAGGCCTGCATCCAGTGCAACCGCTGCTCGATGTGCTGCCCGCACGCGGCAATCCGTCCGGTCCTGCTGACCGACGAGGAGAAGGCCGGTGTTCCGGATTCCTTCGTTACCGCTCCCGCAAAGGGCCTCGGCAAGGACGCGCCGAAGTACAATTTCCGTATGCAGCTTTCGCCGTATGACTGCCTCGGCTGCGGCGTGTGCCTGACCGCGTGCCCGGCAAAGGACGCGCTGACTTGGGCGCCGTTCGAGGAGATAAAGTCCGAGCAGCCGCTGTTCGACGACGTCGCAATGAACGAAACCTACCTCAAGAAGGACGTAATCAACGACAAGAGCGTCAAGAACGTTCAGTTCGCAAAGCCCTACTTCCAGTTCTCCGCTGCATGCGCAGGCTGCGCGGAAACCACCTATATCAAGCTGCTCAGCCAGCTGTTCGGCGACCGCATGTACGTCGGCAACGCAGCAGGCTGCTCGTCCGCGATCAGCGGCGGCGCACCGATCCTGCCGTACTGCCGCGACTGCAAGGGTCACGGCCCGGCGTGGGAGCACTCCCTGTTCGAGGACAACGCCGAGTTCGCGTTCGGCTTCTATCACGCACAGGACGCTATCCGCAAGGAGCTGCTCATCCGCATCGAGGCGCTGAAGAACGCCGGCGTTGCGGCTGAGGAAGCAGCGGCATACCTCGCTGACTGGAACGACCGCGAGAAGTCCCGTGAGGTTTCCGACGCGCTCATTGCAGCGCTCGAGAAGGCTGAGCAGACCGACGAGGTCAAGTACATCCTCGACAACCGCGAATTCCTCGCAAAGAAGTCCGTCTGGGCGATCGGCGGCGACGGCTGGGCTTACGACATCGGCTTCGGCGGCATCGACCACGTCATGGCGCAGAATCAGGACGTCAACCTGCTCGTTCTCGACACCGAGGTTTACTCGAACACCGGCGGCCAGTCCTCCAAGGCAACCCCGACTTCTGCAACTGCAAAGTTCGCAGCAAGCGGCAAAAAGGTCGCAAAGAAGGACCTCGGCGCAATCCTGATGCAGTACGAGTACGTTTACGTTGCACAGGTTGCAATGGGCGCAGACCAGGCGCAGACCCTCAAGGCGCTGCGCGAGGCCGAGTCCTACGACGGCCCGTCCATCGTCATCTGCTACTGCCCGTGCCTTGAGCAGCACATCAAGGCCGGCATGGGCACCTCTCAGGACGAGATGAAGAAGGCGGTTGAGTGCGGTTACTGGCACCTGTACCGCTACGACCCGCGCCGCATCGCGGAGGGCAAGAACCCGTTCCAGCTCGACTCCAAGGAGCCGGACACCGACAAGGTCATGGACTTCCTGATGGGCGAAAACCGCTTCGCTTCCCTCAAGAACAACTTCCCGGACAAGGCCGACGCCCTGTACGCGAAGGAGGTCGAGGACGTCAAGGCCCGCTACGCCCGCTACAAGAAGCTCGCGGAGGACTAATCTGTTACAAAAAGCCTGCGGTATCCCCTTCCGAAGCATGAAATATTATATCCCACCTATTACCCATCCCTCCTTTCTCCGCGCCGGACTCACTTGCCATACCCGGCACGGAAAGCAGTATACCCCCCCTAAATATCTATAGCCTAATTCAATGATATTCTTCCTTTCTGTATGAATTATCCCGGGGATACCGCATCGGCTTTCTGTATATACCGTAATATCCTCTCCTGTGTTAAACGGGAGAGGATATTTTTTGCCCCTGCCGCGCGGAAAAGTTAAAACGTTATAACTTCGAAACGCTGTAACTTTATAACTTTATTCATGGCAGCGCGGGGAAAATAAATACTGATAGGGTGCAATCCTCCCTTTCTTTTTCGCTCGAAAAATAGTATAATTATGGAACAGAAAGGGGAATGGAAGAACATCATTGAGGAGGGATGTGCATGAAAAAACGACCGAGCATCGTTCTGCTGACCGCGCTTCTTGCTGTGGTGTTCGCGGCGGGCATCGGCGTTTACAGCAGCTACATCGGCATGAAAATCTATCAGGAAAGCTCGAATAATCTGTTTGAGAGCTTTTCGCAGATCTCCAAGACCTTTACGCTGTTCGTGCAGCGAAACTGGACCGTGCTGGGGCAGTGGGACGGTCTGTTGAAGAACACAGGGCAGCGACGCGGATGCTGAAAACATCTGGCCGGATGTGCAGGGCAGCAAGGAGTCGTGGCGTTACAGCGACTTCTATCTGCTCAACGAAGACTCGCAGTATCTAACGGCAGATGGGCGAAAGGGCAGCGCCGGCAGCATCAGCGGCGTTATTCAGGAGCTGTACCGCGAGGACGGGCCGATCGTCTCCACCTACACGGCGAGCTACGGCGTGCCCAAGATCGTGTTCGCCATGCCGCTGAGCCGGAACATAGCGCTGGACGGCGTGACCTATACCGGCCTCGCGGTCAGCTATGACACGGACGTGGTCGACGATCTGGTCGACGGCAGTATGTACAGCGGTCAGAGCGACTGCTATATCGTGCGCACGAACGGCGACATCGTGCTCGCGCTCGAGCCGCAGACCGAGCTGTGCAAGGGTCTGACCAATCTGTACGACATCGACACGCACGCCGAATGGAAATACGGCACCATGGACGACATCAGAGACTGCATCCAGCTCGGCAAGAGCGGAAGCGCGCAGTTCACCTGCGCGAGAGCGCGAAATTATCTGATCGCGATCCCGACCAATTTTCCTGACTGGTCACTCGTCGGCATCATCCACGCCGACGAGGTGGACGGCGCGATGCGCAGCGTGCAGCAGTCTACCTCGTTCGCGCTCGGCGCGCTCTGCATCTTCGCCGTCATCATCGTGGTGCTGGCGCTGGGCATGGAGAGCCAGCTGCGCCTGCGGCGCGAGGAGGAGGCGCGGCTGAGCCTCGAGCGCGAAAAGATGCAGAGCGACCGCCTGCTGCAAAGCATGAGCCGCATCGTCGACCGCTATACCATCGTCAATCTGGACACCGACCGCTACCGCTACCGCGAGCTGCGCCTCAGTAAGCCGCTCTATCCGACCTCCGGACAGTATTCGGAAATGCTCAAGACCATCTCCGAACGCTATGTCGCGCTGACCGAAACGGAAAACGCCAAGCTCTCGCGCCTGCTCGCGCCCGAATACCTGCGCAGCGTGCTGCGCCGGCCGGACGACAATCTCAAGATCGAGTATTGCAGCCGGACGGAGAACGCCTACCTGGTCCTGACCATCCTCCCGGTCGCGTGGCACGCGGACGGCACGGTCTATGAGGTCATGCAGGTCGTGCAGGACATCGGGCAGAAGGTCGAGCTCGAGAACATGGCGAACACGGACAGCATGACCGGCCTGTTCAACGAGCGCTATTTCAGCAGAGTCCTGAGCATCTGCGAGGCGAAAAAGCTGCCGTTCGTGCTGTATTACCTCGATCTCGACCGCTTTAAGCCGGTAAACGACACCTACGGCCACCTGATGGGCGACCGGCTGCTGAAGGAGATCGCGGCGCGGCTGCTGCGCTGCATCCGAAGCCGGGACTACGCCTTCCGCATCGGCGGCGATGAGTTCGCGCTCATCGTCAGCGCCGACATGGACGAAGAACAGCGCGCCCGCATGACCGAGCGCATCCAGACCACGCTCTCCGCCCCTGTCGTCCTCGACGGAAAGGAGCTTTCGGTCGGCGTCAGCTGCGGCTGCGCCTGCTATCCGGAGGACGGCGACGCTTCTCAGGTGCGCATCACGGCGGACAGCCGGATGTACGAGACCAAGCAGCGCCATCATGAAAACGACCGGACGGAGGGAGAGTCATGAAAAACCGGACCCTGCGCCGCGCCGCGGAGACGCTCGTCCTGCTGCTGATCGCGGCGATGGCGCTGCTGCTCGCCGCCGGACTGCATCAGCACGAGCCGGACGAGGCGTTCGCTGCCCTCAGCACCGGCTGGTACCAGCTGACGGACGGCGTGCGGCGCGATGTCACGCTCCCGGCCACGCTCCCGGCTGAGCCGGGGCAGACGCTCACCCTGTATAACGACACGCTGACCGACAGCGACGGCGGAAAGGTGCTGTCCGCGCGCGGCGTGGAATACGACATCGAGATCCGGGCGGGCGAAACCCTGCTCTACCGCTACGAGGACAACGCCTTCCCGAAGAACGCGCAGATGAAGGGCCGCCTGTGGGCGGATGCGGAGCTTCCGGACAACATCGGCGGACAGACGCTCAGCCTGACCCTGACGCCGCTCTCCGGCCGCGCGGTCGCGCTCGACGCGCCCGTTCTCGGCACGGCGCCGGCCGTCACCGGCCACCATATCCAGTCCTCGCTGTTCTCCATCGGCATGATGCTCGCCATGCTCGTGCTCGCCGTGCTCGCGCTGCTGATCTTCTTTTACATGAGCTTTTTCGGCATCCGCGAGCGCCGCTTTCTCGATGTGGCGGTCTTTCTGCTGCTGTGCAGCCTGTGGTGCCTGACCGATTCCGGTCTGTATCAGATCTACGGACGGGACACCGCCGCCGGGAGCGTCGTTTCCTTCTACGCCTTCATGACCATGCCCATCCCGATGGTGCATTTCGTCCGCAACACGGTCAGCGGCAGGCTGCGGCTCGTTCCCGATGTGTGCATCGCGCTGTTCTGCGCCAACGCCCTCGCACAGGGCGCGGCGTACCGGCTCCTCGGCGTGCCGTTCATCGCCATGCTGCCGCTGACGCACCTGCTGCTGACGGCAGGCGTCGCGGCGATGCTGACGGCGCTGCTCCGCTCGTACCGCGACAAGCCCGCGCCGCAGCTCCGGCTGCGCATTGAAGCGTTCGCCGCGCTGGGCGCGTTCGGCGTGGCCGCGCTCGTGCTGTACTGGCTGCTCCATATCTACTGGTACGACGCTGTGTACCAGTTCGGCGTGCTGCTGTTCATCATCCTGCTGCTGTACGGCCTGATCAGCCAGGCGGCCGAGGATATGCGCTTTCACATGGAGCACCGCATCAGCCATGAGATGCAGCGCGAGGACCGCATGACCGGCCTGCCCAACCGCCGCGCGTTCGAGGAATACATGGAGCGCATCCGCACCGGCAAGGCCGGCTGCCGCGATGCGGTACTGACCTATATCCGGCTCGAGGGCCTGAACGAGCGCAACGACCGCTTCGGCCTTCAGGCGGGAGATGAATCGGTCATCGCGGCGGCGCAGTGCGTTGCCGACTTCTGCCGCGCGTGCGAGGAGGCGGGCGAGAGCGTCTTGTGCTTCCGCACGGGCGGCAACGAGTTCGCCCTCATCCGCCCCGAGCCGCATACCGACTCCGGACAGCTGCACCGGCAGTTCCGCGCGGTCGTCGCGCGCTACAACCGAACCTGCGCGCCGCGCGCGCGCATTATCATGACCTTCGGCTTCAGCCGCCTGTGCGACGAGGACGGAAAGTCGCGCAGCATCAGCGCATGGAAGGCCGAGGCCGACGCACATTTGAAGAGAAACGAAGCCGGACTGGGAGGAGACGCCGAATGACAACCAACATACATTATCTGATTGCCGCAATGGCGGTGCTGCTGGTCGTCATATGGCAGTATTCCCGCCAGCGGCAGATGGACGACCGGAACAGCCTGATGTTCCGCCGTCTGCTGAGCGTCGTCAGTCTGGACGTTGCCGCGGAGCTGGTCAGCACGGCCTTCATCCTGTACGCCCCGTACAGCTTCGGCGTCGGACGCATGCTCTCGAACACGGTGTTCTACCTGTTTCAGGCGCTCCTGCCGCTCCTGCTGCTGTACTACGTCTGTACACTGTGCACGAGCCGCGTGATCGCGCCCTCGGTCGTGCTGCGCATGGGCATCCCGACCATCGCTCTGGTCTTTGTCATTCTGACCAACCCCTTCACCGAGATCCTGTTCTATTTCGACAGCACCGGCTACCGCCACGGCCCGTGGTATCTGCTGCTGTACGTCAGCGCCCTGCTGCACATCGCGGGGGCGGCGGTCTTTGTCGCGGTGCACCGCGCGTCTGTCAGCCGCCGCACGCTCGCGGAGCTCTTCGCGGTCTTTGCGCTCGCCGCCCTCGGCATCGCCGCGCAGGCCGTCAATCCCACGGTGCTGACGACCGGCTTCGGCCTCTCGCTCAGCATCCTCGCCATGTATCTGACCATCAACAACCCCTGCGCGTGCATGGACAGCCTGACCGGCCTGAACGACAAGCAGTACCTGCTGCGCCGGATGGACGAGCTGACCGACGCGCACAAGGCCTTTCACATCATCACGGTCTACGCCTACCAGCTCGACCACATGAACAAGGTCGAGGGCGTGCAGAACGGCGACGAATTTCTGCGCCGCGCGGCGGAGCGGATGCAGGAGATCGCGGATCGGAACGTGTTCCGCATCTCGGGCAAGCGCTTCCTGCTGATGACGTTCTCGCTGCGCGAGTACGAGACCTGCCTGACGCGCCTGCGGCAGCTGTTCCATACGCAGCCGGACGACGCGCACGCCGCCCCCACGCCGGTCATCCTGTGCGGCGTGGTGAACGCGGAAAAGCTGGGCACGAGCGGTCTCGTGCTCGACTACGCGGAATATCTCGAGTCCCTCGTCTCCCGGAGCGGCGAGACCCAGGTCATCCAGAACGACCGCAAGACCATGGACAGCTTCCACTACAACAAGCAGGTCGAGCAGTTCCTGCACCGCGCGATCGCGGAGGATCTGTTCGAGGTCTACTATCAGCCGGTCTATTCGCTGCATCAGCAGCGCTTTGTCACCCTCGAGGCGCTCAGCCGCCTGCGGCATCCCGAGCTTGGCTGGATCTCCCCGGATATCTTCATCCGCCTGGCGGAAAAGAACCACCTCATCACCCAGATCACCGAGCTCCAGCTGCGGCGCGTCTGCCGTTTTCTGTGCGAAAACCCGGCGCTCCGCGCGAGCATCGCCAACGTCAAGATCAATCTCTCGCCGCTCGACCTCATCCAAAGCGAGAGCGGCAGCCACCTCGTCCGCATCCTCGGCGAGTACGGTCTCCCCTGCTCCTGCTTCCAGTTCGAGATCACCGAGACCGTCGCGACCGAGTATTCCGCGAGCCTGACCCGCGTGGCGGAGAGCCTTCAGGCGGCCGGCATCGGCCTGTGTCTGGACGATTTCGGCTCGGGCTATGCCAACCTCAACACGGTCATGCAGCTGCCCTTCTCGGTCATCAAGCTCGACCGCTCGCTCCTGTTCCACATCTGCACGGACAAAAACGCCGCCCTCTTCTACCAGAGCATCGTCTCGGCCTTCTGCCGCCTCGGCTACCGCATCGTCGCGGAGGGCGTGGAGACGCAGGAGGAGATGGAGCTGCTGCGCAGCTGGAACGTGGACATGATACAGGGCTACTATTTCTCCCGTCCGCTGCCGCCGGACGACCTGCTGCGGCTGCTCGCGGAGAGCGCGGAGACGCAGACGGAAAATCAGGCGTGAATTTTCCGAAAAAAATTTTTCCGGACCCGGAACTTTCGCGAACGCGCTGCGTCTAAGTCTGACGAAGAGACAGAAACACCGGCGTCTCTTCGGGAAAGAAGGCATTTATCATGAAAAAAACATTCCTGCTGCTTGCGTGCACCGCGCTGCTGGCGGCTTCGCTCACGGCCTGCGGCAGCAAGCCGGCTGAAAACACGGATACGGATACCGGCTCCTCGGCTTCGGACAGCGCATCGACCGAGAGCACGCTCTCGGGTACGCTCGACGAGAAGAAGGACTTCATGTTCGTCGTGACCGACGAAAAGGGCGCGGCGTATGAATTCACCTTCGACGCCTCGGCAAAGCCGGAGGGTCTGGACGACGCCGCGGAAGGCGATTCGGTCACTGTCACCTACAAGGGCACGGTCTCCGAGGCCGACCCGTTCGACGGCACGGTCATTTCGGTCGAAAAAGACTAAAGACAATACAAAAACCCCTGCCGGGACAGGCTTTCTGTCTCCCCGGCAGGGGTTTTCGCTTTTTATCAGGGCTGCTGCTCCGCCTTGTCCAGATACATCAGGTAATCCGCCTTGCGGATGGCCTCGGTGATCGGATGCACGCCGCAGACGCCGCCGACGCTGACCGAGAGCCGGATATCCGCGAACTCGGACATACGGATGCTGCGCACGGCCTGCTGGATCTGCTTTTTCTTCGCGAGGAAGATCTCCTCGGTCATGCGCGGGAACAGGAGCAGGAACTCGTCCCCGCCGTAGCGGATGAGGATGTCGGTCTTGCGGATGCAGGAGCGTATCGCGCCCGCGATGTCGCGCAGCGCCGCGTCTCCGGCGGCGTGGCCGCAGGTATCGTTGATGCGCTTGAAGCTGTTCACGTCGATGAGCGCTACGCCCTCCATGCCCTCGAGATGGGTGCGGTAGGTCTCGAAATAGCGGCGCGAATAGATGTTGGTCATCGGGTCGAGGAACAGCTGCATATCCTCGCCGCGCGTGCGGTCGAGCAGGAAGCGCGAGCCGTTCGCGTCGATCCAGCGGCCCTCGTTGAGCCGCGAGATCATCTCGAGCACGCAGGGCGTGCCGTTGACCGAAACATACTTCGCGATGACGAAATACATCTCGTTCCGGGTAAATTCGAGCTTGTTGAGCGTGGTGCGCTCGGCGAACGCCCGGGTGGAGATGCAGTTGGCGCAGCCGCTGTCGCTGTCCCAGAACGCGGTGCAGCGCTCGCCCGTGCGGTGCAGCGAGCCGTTCGCGTCGATCTCGAGCACGGCATTGGCCGACGGGTCGACCAGACGGACGATGTCAAAGACGGCGCCGAGGCGCCGGATCTCGTCGGCGAGCGACGGCCCGTTCGCCGTGCTCCTGTCCGCGCAGCCGAGGGGCGCGCGGCTGTCCTGCTCCTTCTGCATGTCGGTCATGCAGCCGATCACGCCGACATAGCTGCCGGGCGAGAGCGGCGACCAGAGCGTGTGCATCCGGATGCTGTGCCAGTGCTGCTCGCCCTCGACCGGCAGGAGCAGGCTGATGGAAAGCTCGTTGTTCTCGGGCGTCGTGGCCTTGAGGGCGCACCGGAGCCGCTCGAGGTCGGCCGGCCGGAGCAGGCGCATACTGTCCGGGTTGTCCGCGTCCAGGATCGTCCGGCTCTTCCGCCACGGGCGGCTCCAGTCGACCACGGTGATCGACCGGGAGAGCGTATCGTACTCGAACTGCACGCCGCCGCAGCAGGACGCGAAAAAGGTCAGCATTTTCCGGGCGTGGTTCAGCTCACGCTGGGCGCGGTCGCTGCGCGGCAACTCGTTCTTTTTCAGCAACTCGGAGGAAAGGCGCTGCGCGTTCTTCTTCATGCTCCGCTCGGCCGCGAGCCGCGGCAGCGAGCTCTTGAGGCGCGCGCTGATCTCCTGAAGGCAGTCGAGCAGCATCGGATTGAACGCGCCGCACTCCCCGTTGAGGATCATGGTGACGGCGGTTTCGTGGCTGTACGCCTTTTTGTAGCAGCGGTCGCTCGTCAGCGCGTCATATACGTCCGCCAGCGCGACCACCTGCGCCGAAATCGGGATCTGTTCGCCGAGCAGGCCATCCGGGTAGCCGCCGCCGTCCCAGCGCTCGTGATGCCAGCGGCAGATCTCGATGGCGGTCTTGAGCAGCGGCTCCTTGCGGTACGGCGTCAGCCCCTCGAGCATGGACGCGCCGATGGCGGGATGGGTGCGGATGACGTCGAACTCCTCGGGCGTCAGGCGGCCCGGCTTGTTGAGGATGTTCTCGGGGATGCTGATCTTGCCGATGTCGTGCAGGGCGGAGGCGGTGACGATGAGGCGGATCTTTTCCTCGGTCAGATGGTACACGTCGGTCTTTTCGACCAGCCTGCGCAGCAGCATCCCGGTCACGGTCTGCACCTGAAGCACGTGCTGGGCGCTCTCGCTGTTGCGGAACTCGACGATGTGGCTGAGGATGCCGATCATGACATTGCTGTCCCGCTGGTTGCGGTAGATCTGGTCGGAGACCATGCCCATCAGCCGCTTCTGGTTGGCGTAGAGCGTGAGCGTGTTTTTGACGCGGCGCTGGACGATGTACGAGTCGAACGGACGGCGGATGTAGTCGGAAACGCCGAGACTGTAGCTGCGCTTAATGGACTCGCGGTCGTCGGCGGCGGAGATCATGATGACCGGAACCTCGTCGATCCAGTGGAACTGGTTCATGTGCTCGAGCACGGCAAAGCCGTCTATCTTCGGCATATTGATGTCGAGCAGCACCAGATCGATGTTCATATCCTGCTGGAGCATCCGGAGCGCCTGCGCGCCGTCCACTGCCTCTGCGTATTTGTATCCCTCGCCCAGGATGGCCTTGAGCATTTCTCGGTTCATCTCCGAGTCGTCAACGATCAGGATTTTCTGTCGGTTCATAGTCGTTCGACCGCCATCGGGTCGCTGTCCCTCCCTCTGTCGGACTTTGTCGGTTTTTCACTATTTTATTATACTACCAAAGCAATGCAGAATAAAGGAAAACTTCCAGCATCAGCGACCAATATTATTGTACAGCCGGGCGAAATCGTGTATACTGAATGATAGACTGCGGTATCTTCGGCCGCAGGGAGAGAGACAGAAGGAGACACGACGATCTATGATAAAACTCAAACGGCTGAGACGCGCATCGGCGCTTTTTGCGGCGCTGTCGGCGCTCCTGCTGTCCGGCTGCGCCCCGTCTGCGGCGTCCGACAGCGCGCTCCCGGCGCTCACCGTCGGCAGCGACAGCTATCCGCCCTATGTTTACATGGACAATAACGGCGACATCACCGGTCTGGACGTCGAGATCGCGGAGGAGGCGTTCCGCCGCATGGGCTACCGCGCGGAATTCACCACGATCGACTGGGAGAAAAAGACTGAGCTGGTCGACAGCGGAGAGATCGACTGCATCTGGGACTGCTTTTCCATGGACGGCCGCGAAAACGACTATCAGTGGGCGGGGCCGTATCTGGCGAGCCGTCAGGTCGTGGCGGTCGGCGCGCAGAGCGGCATCGAGACGATGAGCGAGCTTGAGGGAAAGACCATCGCGGTGCAGGCGACCGGCAAGCCGGAGGCGATCTTCCTGCGCGGCGGCGATAACGTCCCGGCCTTCCGGAACATCATCAGCCTCGCGGACCGCGGCGTGCAGTACGCCATGCTCGACTGCGGCTATGTGGACGCGATCGCGGCGCACGAGGAGGCCATCCGGCAGTACATGAAGGACTACGGCGCGAAATTCCGCATTCTCGACGAGCCGCTGCTCGTGACCGGCATCGGCGTGGCCTTTTCCAAAAATGACACGCGCGGTCTCGCGGCGCAGCTGGACGAGGTCTTTGAGCAGATGCGCGAGGACGGCAGCATGGAAAAGCTCGTCGGAAAGTATCTCGACGACCCCGCGCACAGTCTGGAGGTGGATGCGCTTGAACAGTAAAAACCGGAAGCCGCGCTCGCGGAAAGCCTTCGCCTGCCTGTGCCTTGCGGGCGGACTGCTGTTCCTCGGGATGGTATTCGGGCTGTCCCGTTATTCCGATATGCAGAGCTGCGAGGACCGCATGAACGAGCTGATCGACTTCGTCAAGGAGCAGTCCTCCGCCTACGTGCAGTACAACGAGACCGCCGTGGCCAAGGCGCTCGTGCGCGGCACGACCGCGATGCAGGAGCTGGACGGCCTGACGCTCGACTGCGGCGAGGACGCGCTGCGGCAGTACACCGAGCGGCTGTGGCTGACCGGCGTTTCGGTCGTGGACGCGAAGGGCAGGCTGGTCTGCGAATACAGCACGGACGGCATCGGCTATGCCCAGCTTCAGACCGATCTGGAGCCGGAGCGCGTGCTCGCCGTGGTCGGCCATCCGCAGAGCACCTACGTCCGCCGCGTGCAGCTGGCCGACGGCTCGTTCGCTGACACCGCCGTGCACAGCCTTGCGGACGGCAGCGGCGCGGTGCTCGCATGGCGGCACACGAAGGCGGCGTTCGCGCAGAAATCCGTGCTCTCCGTGCAGGATCTGCTCGACGGATACGACGCCGAGACCACGGGAGTCGTGATCCTCGCGGACGGCAACCGCGTGACCGCGTCGGATGATCCGTCCCTCATCGGCACGGACACCACGGAAAATGAGCTGCTCCGCCGCATCCGTTCGAGCGGACAGGCGGAAACGCTGGTCTATGCCGGGCGGAAGGGCCTGACCCGGTACTACGGAATGTACAGCCACGGGCGCGACTTCTACTACTACATGTATGTTCCGGGCAGACTGCTCTACACGAACACGCCGGTCAACATGATCGCGGCGTTCCTCGCCTGCGTGGTCGTTCTGACGCTGCTCCTGTTCGTGCGCCGAGGCACGGAAAAGAGCTTCCTGCAGCAGCAGAAAACGCTCGAAAAGGCATATCAGACCTCACTCGAGCAGAAAAACGCCGAGCTCGAACGCGCTGTCCGTCAGGAAACGGCGGCCAACCGCGCCAAGCGCGAATTTCTGTTCAATATGTCGCACGACATCCGCACGCCGATGAACGCGATCATCGGCTTCACCTCGCTCGCGGCCACCCATATCGACAACCGCGAACAGGTGCTCGACTACCTGAAAAAGACCGCAACGGCGAGCCAGCACCTGCTCTCGCTCATCAACGACGTGCTCGACATGAGCCGCATCGAGAGCGGCAAGGTCTCGCTCGAGCCGCGCCCGGTGCACCTGCCCGAGCTTGTGCACGACCTGCGCGACATCATTCAGTCGGGTATTTCCGCCAAGCGCATCTCGCTCTTCATCGACATGGTCGACGTGGAGGACGAGGACGTCATCGCCGACCCCATGCGCCTCAATCAGATCATGCTCAACATCATGTCCAACGCCATCAAATTCACCCCGGCGGGCGGCACGATCACCCTGCGTATCGTCCAGAAGCAGACCGCGCCGAAGGGCAGCGCGGACTATGAGTTCCATATCCGCGACAACGGCATCGGCATGAGTCCGGCGTTTCAGGAGCACATCTTCGAGCAGTTCGCGCGCGAGGAGACCTCGACCGTGAGCGGCATTCAGGGCACCGGCCTCGGCATGGCGATCACGAAAAATCTGGTCGACATGATGGACGGCGGCATTTCGGTCGAGAGCGAGCCGGGAAAAGGCTCGGAATTCACGGTCACCCTGCGCTTCCCGGTCAGCGGAGAGCGTGCCGCCGCGCCCGCGCGCATCCCCCAGCTCGAGGGCCTGCGCGCGCTCGTCGCGGACGACGACACCGACACCTGCCTGAACGTCAGCAAGATGCTGCGCTCGATCGGGATGCGGGCGGACTGGACGACCTCGGGACGCGAGGCGGTCGTCCGTGCGCAGGACGCGCTCGATCAGGGCGACGGCTTCCGCGTGTTCATCATCGACTGGATGATACCCGATATGAACGGTCTCGAGGTCGTGCGCCGCGTGCGGAAGATGATCGGCGACGCCACCCCCATCATCATCCTGACCGCCTACGACTGGACGGACATCGAGGTCGAGGCGCGGGCCGCGGGCGTGACCGCCTTCTGCGCAAAGCCGCTGTTCCTGTCCGAGCTGCGCCGCGTGCTGGCCGAGCCGTTCCGCATGGAGGAACAGGCGGAGCCGACGGAAAAGGCGGCGGAATTCGCCGGAAAACGGCTGCTGGTCGTCGAGGACAACGCCCTCAACCGCGAGATCGCGGTGACCATGCTCGAGGAAGCCGGGTTCGCGGTGGACACGGCGGAAAACGGAAAGCTCGCGGTGGACAAGGTGCGCGAAAGCGCGCCCGGGTACTATGATCTGGTGCTGATGGACATTCAGATGCCGGTCATGAACGGCTACGAGGCCACGCGCGCCATCCGCGCCCTGCCGGACGCCGAAAAGGCGGCCCTGCCCATCGTCGCCGTGACGGCGAACGCCTTTGACGAGGACCGCCAGAACGCCGCAAAGGCCGGCATGAACGGCCACCTCTCCAAGCCGTTCGATATGCAGCAGCTGCTCGCGATGATCGAAGAGGTGCTGTGACTTGCCGCGGAACTACAGTTCCGCCGGCAGGTGTGTTCTGACTTCGCAGAACACGAGTCGTCCGAAAGTTCCCATGCGGAAACTTTCTCCCTCTCAAAGTCAAAAAACCGAGGTACACGCCCCCGGTTGCTCTCATGAAATGTTTTTGAGGATAGAGGCCTACGGGCTTATGCGTTTGCGCAGCAAACGCTTTTGAATGCGCGCTGCCGCGCGGCAGCGTCAGCATTGCGAAAACACCACGATTTCACTAAAAATCTGTCTTACAGGAGGAAAACCGCACATGAAAGGAACAGCCGTTTATCATTCGCCGTTTGGGAAAATGCAGCTGGACTGGGAGGACGGCGCGGTCACGGCCTTGCGTCTCGCCCCGTCCGACGCCTGCGGGGAAGCGCCGAACGCGCTGACCGCACGGGTTTTCCGTCAGCTGGACGAGTATTTTTCCGGGACGCGCCGGACGTTCGATTTTCCCTGCCGCCTGCACGGCACACCCTTTCAGCAAAGGGTCTGGGCGGCGCTGCGTGACATCCCCTATGGCGAAACGCGCAGCTACAAACAGCTCGCCGAGGCCATCGGCCAGCCGAACGCCTGCCGCGCGGTGGGCATGGCAAATCACGCGAACCCCATCCTCATCGTCATCCCCTGTCACCGCGTTATCTGCGCGGACGGCTCGCCGGGCGGCTACGCCGGCGGCGCGGAAATGAAAAAGGCGCTGCTGCGGCTCGAGCAGGCGGGCGAAGCATGACCTGCGGAAGCAGCGGCGGCGGTCCGGATCACAGCTTTGGTTTCAAACGTCTGAAAGGGGTCATTCCATGATCTACACGGTAACACTCAACCCCGCACTGGATAAAACGGTAGAAATTCCGGGTATGGCGCTCGACACCGTCAACCGCATCACCGAAATGCGCACCGATCCCGGCGGCAAGGGCATCAACGTGAGCAAGGTGATCGCGAAGCTCGGCGGAGAGAGCTGCGCGGCCGGCATCCTCGGCGGCGGGAGCGGAAAAATGCTCGAAAAGCTGCTCGAGGGCGAGCCCTTCGCGACGCGGTTCCGCTTCGTCGAGGGGCAGACCCGCACCAACCTCAAGATCATCGACCGCGAGGGGCACACGAACACCGACATCAACGAGCCGGGCCTGACCGTCACGGACGCAGATTTAGATGCGCTGCTGCACGAGCTTCTGGCTGAGGTGCACGCAGGCGACATCGTGGTACTGGCGGGCAGCCTGCCGAAGGGCGCGCCGCAGGACACCTACCGCAGCTGGACGGCCGCGTGCAAAAACGCGGGCGCACGGGTGTTCCTCGATGCGGACGGCGCTTTACTGGCGGAAGGATTAAAGGCCGCGCCCTACCTCATCAAGCCGAACGACGACGAGCTGTCGCGTCTGGCGGGGAGAAAGCTCGAGACCCTCGAGGAGCTGACCGCCGAGGGCAGAAAGCTGCTCGAGCGCGGCATCGAACGGGTCGTGATCTCGCTCGGCGGCCGCGGCGCGCTCTATCTGCGAAAGGGCAGCACGATCTACGCCGAGGGTCTCAGGGTCCCGGTCGGCAGCACGGTCGGCGCAGGCGACAGCGTGGTCGCGGCGCTCGCGTATGCCGAGGCGCAAGGACTGAGCGAGGAGGAGGCCGTCCGCCTCTCGACCGCCGCCGGTGCGGCGAACGTCATGTGCAGCGGCACGCAGGCCGCCGAACGCGAGGCCGTCGAGGCGCTGCTCCCGAAGGTGCGCTTTACCCGTCTGCGGCCGTGAGCGCCGTCCGCGCGGGCGTCAAGGTGCCGGAAAGGAAAACCCGGCGCACCGGAAAAGTGGCAAAGTTATAAAGTTACAGCGTTTCAAAGTTATAACGTTTCATGCAATCTATCCCGGCGGAACAGGACGTTTTCCGCCGGGATTTTCGCATTCTGAGAACTGATACGCGGAGTAAAGTTGCAACGTTTTAACGTTATGCAGTTACAGCTTTGCGTCGCCCGGCGAAAAAAAGATTGACAGCCGGAGAAAATGCAGTATATTCTTATCTCAGAAAAATACCGCACAGACAGAAAAAGGAAAGGGAGATTTCGGTATGTCGGAGCTGTCGAGCATCAAAAGTCAGGCGCTGACCGAACGGATTGAGGAGCGTTTGTTTGCGTACATTCTGGACAACCATCTGAAGGTCGGGGCGAAGCTGCCGAACGAGCATGAGCTGGCGGCGCATTTCGAGGTCAGCCGCGGCACCGTCCGCGAAGCGGTCAGGCTGCTCGTCTCGCGCGGCGTTCTGCGCGTCAAGCACGGCTCGGGCACCTACGTCGCGTCCCTGTTCCCGCTCCACGCCAATCCGCTGGGTCTGGACGCGGTCGAGGACAAGCTGCAGCTCGCGCTCGATCTGACCGACGTGCGGCTCATGCTCGAGCCGACGATCGCGGCGCTTGCGGCGCAGAACCGCACGGACGAGGAGGTCGAGCAGTTGGCCGAATACTGCGACGCGGTGCGCGAAAAGATTGAGGCCGGGGAGGACTACCTCATCGAGGATATGCGCTTTCACTGGTACCTCGCGAAATGCTCGCACAACATGGTCGTCGAGCCGCTGATGCCGATCATCGACGCGGCCGTGATCTCGATCGCCAACATCACGCGCAAGGAGCTGCTCACCATGACCATCGACACGCACAAGGAGATTCTGGACGCCGTGCGCGACCGCGACCCGCAGGCCGCCCGCAGCGCCATGTCCGTGCATCTCGACACGAACCGCATCTTCATTCGCCAGACGAAAACGGCGCGATAAAAACTGTCGAAAAACTTCATATTCCCGACAGACTAAGCGCCTGCATCGCAGGCGCTTAATTTATCGATACAGTCCGTTTTCACGATGCAGACGATGTCGCGCGGCAGCGCGCATGAAATAGAAATCGCGCAGCGATTTCATAAAAACCGGGGGCGTGTACCTCGGTTTTTATACTTTGAGAGGGAGAAAGTTTCCGCATGGGAACTTTCGGACGTCCGTGTTCTGCGAAGCCAGAACACAGATTGTCGGAAAAACGATAGTTTTTCGACAGTCTAAAGTGGTCCGATGTTTTTTTCTCGCTTTTTCTTATTTCCCGCGCATTTCCTGCAAAAATACGCAAGTTGTTTACGCAATTTGATGGTTTTGCACGATTTTATAAAAAAATTTTATTGCAAAAGTAGAAAGCATTTTGGACAACTTGAAACACATCTTTTCAAAAATTATAATGCTGAGTATAGAGACCTGCTCCGGAACAGCCGGCGTTTCCGGGGGGTCAGCATAGAAAATTTTCGGGTGAAAAGATATTACAGGAGGAATGCGTTATGTTACGCAGCGAACATATTCTGAAGGGTCTGGGCAACCAGTATTACCGGGCAACCTACAAATCCATGGGCTTTACCACCGAGGATCTCAAGCGTCCGCTCATCGGCATCGCGAACGCCTGGAGCGAGTGCGTGCCCGGCCACTACAACCTGCGTCAGGTCGCGCAGCGCGTCAAGGACGGCATCTACCGCGCAGGCGGCACGCCCATCGAGTTCGGCGTCATCGGCGGCTGCGACGGCATGGGTCAGGGTCACGACGGCATGCACTTCATCATGCCCTCGCGCGAGCTGATCGCCAATTCCATCGAGTCCATGGCGCAGATCAACCTGTTCGACGGCCTCGTCCTGCTCGGCTCGTGCGACAAGATCGTTCCGGGCATGCTGATGGCGGCGGCCCGTCTGGACATCCCGTGCATCTTCCTGCCGGGCGGCCCGATGGAGGGCGGCGTTGAGTTCGACGGCCGTCAGGCCGACCAGACCTCTGCCACCGAGGCTTATGGTATGCTTTCCGCCGGAAAGATCACGGAGGCGGAGTATGTGGCTCTGGAGGATACCGCCTGCCCGGGCTGCGGCTCGTGCTCCTACCTCGGCACCGCGAACACCATGTGCGCCCTCGCGGAAGCGCTCGGCATGACCCTGCCGGACGGCGGCACCGCCCCGGCGACCTCCGCGGTTCGCATGATGAAGGCCGAGGAGACCGGCGTCAAGATCATGGAGCTGGTCGAGAAGAACATCACCGCCCGCCAGATCATCACCGACGGCTCCATCCGCAACGCCATCAAGGCATGTCTGGCCATGAGCGGCTCGACCAACGCCGTCATGCACCTGACCGCCATCGCCTACGAGGCCGAGCTCGGCATCAAGGTGCTCGACGAGTTCGACAGCCTGTCCGACACCACCCCGCAGCTCGCCCGCATGAACCCGTCCTGCAAGTACAGCATCGTGGACTTCTACAAGGACGGCGGCGTGCCGCGTCTGATGGAGAACCTGCGCTCCATGCTCGAGACCGACGTCATGACCGTCACCGCGCACACCCTCGCGGAGAATATCGACAGCCACAAGTACCTGTACCCGGCGACCGGTCTGGTCAACCACACGCTCGACGACCCGTTCGGCTACACCGGCGGCGTCGCTGTCCTGCGCGGCAACCTCGCGCCCGACACCGGCATCACCAAGCCCGGCGCGTTCGACAAGAGCCTGCATCACTTCAAGGGCGAGGCCATCTGCTTCGACTCCGAGGAGGCCGCAGAGGAGGCTATCCTCGCCGGCAAGATCCATGACGGCCACGTCGTCGTCATCCGCTACGAAGGCCCGAAGGGCGGCCCCGGCATGCGCGAGATGTTCAAGGCCATGAAGTACCTGTACGGCCGCGGCCTCGCCAAGACCACCGCGCTCATCACCGACGGCCGCTTCTCCGGCACGAACAACGGCTGCTTCGTCGGCCATATCTCCCCCGAGGCGGCAGAGGGCGGCCCGATCGCCATCGTCCATGACGGCGATACCATCGAGATCGACGTCGACAACAAGCAGCTCAACCTGCTCGTGCCCGACGAGGAGATCGAGGCGCGCCTCAAGCAGTGGAAGCGCCCCGAGCCCAAGTTCAAGAAGGGCTGGCTCGGCCTGTACTGCAAGCTCGCGGCCTCCGGCTCTGAGGGCGGCGTCATGAAGTTCGATCACCTGTAAGCCGACGGAAAGGGGAATTTCACTATGGATGGAGTAACCGTATCCGTTCTGGGCGCTCTGGCTGCTCTCGTCGTGGCCATCGTACTCATTCTGAAAAAGGTCCAGCCGACCTACGCCATGCTGATCGGCGCGGTCGCCGGCGGCCTCATCGGCGGCGCCGGTCTGACCGGAACCGTAAACTATATCATCTCGGGCACGCAGGGCATCGTCTCCGCCATCATCCGCATCGTGACCGCCGGCATCCTCGCCGGTGCGCTGATCGAGAGCGGCGCGGCCGAGCGCATCGCGGAGGCGATCATGAACAAGCTGGGCGCGAAGCGCTGCCTGATCGCGATCACGCTCGCGACATGGGTCCTGACCGCCGTCGGCGTGTTCGGTGACGTCGCGTGCATCACGGTCGCACCGATCGCCCTTCAGATGGCGAAGCGTGCAGGCTATCACAAGATGGGCGTGCTGATGGCGCAGCTCGGCGCGGTCCGCGCGGGCAACGTCATGAGCCCGAACCCGAACGACATCGCGGCGGCTGAGGGCTTCGGCGTGCCGCTGACCTCGATCATCGCGGTCGGCATCATCCCGGCCGTCGTGGCTCTGATCGTCACCTCGCTCCTCGCCTACCATCTGCGCATGCGCGGCACCGAGATCGCGGACAGCGACGTCAACACGATCGACAGCAAGGATCTGCCTCCCCTGTGGGCGGCGCTCGCCGGTCCGTTCGTCACCATCGCCATCCTGGTCCTGCGCCCGATCGCCGGCATCACCATCGACCCTCTGATCGCGCTCCCGGTCGGCGGCATCGTCGGCACCATCGCGATGGGCAAGACCAGGGAAATGGGTCACTATTTCACCGCCGGTCTCGCGAAGATGAGCGGCGTGGCCATGCTGCTGGTCGGCACGGGCGCGCTCGCGGGCATCATCTCCAACTCCTCGCTCAAGGACGTTATCATCTCCGGCATTGAAACGCTCGGCCTGCCCGCCTTCATGCTCGCGCCGATCGCCGGCATGATGATGGGCGCGGCGACCGCGTCCGCTACCGCAGGCACGACCCTCGCAAGCCAGATCTTCGGGCCGACCGTCGTAGCGAGCGGCATCGCGCCGCTGGCTGCCGCAGCCATGACCAACGCGAGCGTATTCGTCTTTGACGGTCTGCCGCACGGCTCGTTCTTCCACGTGAGCGCAGGCGGCGTCAACATGGGCATCAGCGAGCGACTCAAGCTGCTCGGCTACGAGGCCATCAACGGCTTCGCCATGCTGGCCGTCAGCACCCTCGTGTTCGGCGTGTTCCGCGTACTGGGATAAAAGACTGTCGCGAAACTTCACAGGAATAAAAAACGAGACCGCTTTTAAGCGGTCTCGTTTTCGTCTGTCGGAAAAAGGAGCGGCCCCAGCCGCTCCTTTGCATTTTCTGCGCATTTCTGGTTGTTTTCTGCTTAGTTTACTTCCTGCATCTGTAAATCAGGGTCACGATCTGCGCTCTCGTGCAGTTATCGTTCGGGGCGAACGCGGTCTCGCACACGCCCTTCGCGACGCCGTTTTCGACCGCCCACGCGACTGCCTGCGCGTAATACGTATCTGCCGGGACGTCGGTGAACGGGTTTTCGCCGCCGGATGCCGGGGACTTCTGCGCGCGCCACAGGAAGGTGACGATCTGCGCACGGGTGCAGCTGGCGTCTGGAGCGAATTCGGTCTCGCTCACGCCCTTCGCGACGCCGTTTTCGACTGCCCACGCGACTGCCTTCGTGTAATAAGCGTCCGCCGGGACATCGGTGAACGGCAGGTCAGCGGATTTCGGCTCGGGCGAGCCTGCCGCACGCCACAGGAAGGTGACGGCCTGCGCACGGGTGCAGCCGGCGTTCGGGGCAAACAGCGTATCGCTCGTGCCGCCGGTCACGCCCTCCTGCGCTGCCCAGAGGACTGCGTCATAGTAGTAATCCTCCGCGTGCACATCGGTGAAGAAGTTGAGCATGGTGTTGTCGTCCATAAAGACCGCCTTCACCGTGATCTTGCCCGCAGGCATGACGAAGGTGTACCTGCCGCCGCCCTTGTCGGTCAGCGCGAGCGCCTTGCCGTCCTTGTCCAGCACGGTCAGGCTTTCGAGGGTGTAGCCCTTGTCGGGGGCCACGGTGATGGTCACAGTGTCGCCCTTGGAGGCAGACTCGGGAGAGACGGTCACGGTGCCGTGCTCATAGATGCCGGTCGGGATCTTGGTGTCGGGAATGGAGACGCTTCCGCCTCCTCCTCCACCGCCGCCGCCGGAGGAACCGCCGCCGGAGGTAGAGTCTGTGATGCGGATGCTGATCTTCTTTTCAGCGATCACACTGGTATCTGCGTTGACTGCGGCGCAGATCAGGGTCATCGTGCCCTCCTGATCACCGAAGCTGAGGGTATTTCCGCTGATCACGGCGTGGGTATCATTCTTTTCCAGCGTCCAGCGTACCGAAGCCGGGTAGGCCGCCAGCTCTTCCGCAGTAAAGGCCGTGCCGAACTGGTCGAGCGTCGTGACCTTGACCGTAGACAGGTCGAGCGCGGCATTTTTCCGGACGGACGAGGGGACGCCGTCTGCGGTGATCGCGGTCAGCCGTCTCGGCGCCGTGACCGTCAGGGTGATATGGTTGCTTTCGATGTCGCCGGAACGGGCGTAGATCTCGGTCGAGTCCTCCTTCAGCGCCTTGAGCGTTCCGTTTTCGAGCGAAACCACATCCGGTCTGGAGCTGACCCATTCAAAGCTGCCGCCGGTCATCTCTCGGCCGTACTGGTCGAAGCCGGTGGCGGTGAACTGCTCCGCGAGGACCGCGTTCTCATCCAGCCGCAGGACAAAGCCGTCCTTCCTGTCGGCGCGGATGGTCTTGAGGACGGGCTGCTGCTCGGCCTTGACAACGACATTCTTCGCCGTCTTTCCGGCAGAAGCCGAGGAGGCTTCCAGAATTACGTCCGCATAGGACGCCTCCGGGACGCTGCCGGCCGCAACGAGCAGCGTGCCGTTTTCGATCACGGCGTCGGTCTGGTTGGTGTCTGCCAGCGTCCACTCGATGTCGGACGGGACCGCACAGGGGTTGCCGTGCTGGTCGCGCGCGAGCAGCGGGATGCGGGACAGGTCATAGGACGCGCCCTCGACAGCCGCAGGAGCGCCGCCGTTGTAGTACAGCTCGTTCAGATACGGCTTCGCCGTCACCTGTACGGCCAGCGGCTGCGTCGTTTTGTAAACCGGATCTCCGTTCTCGTCCTGTCCAATCGGGTAATACAGGGTAACGGTATCCGTGCCGACGACAAGGCCGGTGAGCGTGCTGCCGCTGATTTTGGCATAGCCCTTGTCCGTGGCGAGCCGCCACTCGAACAGTTTTTCGTTAAGCGTCATGTCCTCGCCGTACTGATCCTTGGCCTCCACGTCGAGCGTGCTCAGGTCGAAGGTGTTCGCCGTATCATCATTATAGATGAGATCGGGGATCGTGCCGTTCACGGTCAGCGTCTCGAGCTGCCGCTCGGGCAGTACCTGAAGCGGCACGCGGTTGGACTCGGTGTCGTTTACGATGGCGTAGATCTGATAATTGCCCGGCTGGGTAAATTCGATGTCGCCCGTGGTTTCGTCGATGGTCAGGCCGTCGTTGTCCTCCACGCTCCATTTGACTCTGCCGGTCACGTCGAAGTCCTCGCCGTTCTCGTCCTTGGCGGTCACGGTCAGATCCGAAACGTCGGCGGTGTTGCTGCCGTCGTTGAAGTAGAACGGCTCAAAGCTGCCGGTTACGGTGACAGAGGACAGCTTAACAGGCAGGATGGTCAGCCCGACCAGCTCGCTGTTGAAGTCAGCCGTGGTCTCGATCGAAGCCTTGGGCTGATAGCGCAGGAACAGCTGCTTTCCGTCATTCGGCCTCAGTGCCTTGAGGACAGGGTAGCCGTTGCGGTTTGTCGTGACCTCGGCATACTCCGAAGCGTCGTTCAGACCTTCGTCCACGACCGTCCATTCGCCGCTCAGGCGGGGATTGAAGCCGTACCAGTCGACGTCAAACTCGTTTTTCGCCTCGACCTTGATGCTGTCCAGACGCAGGCTCTGCTGCTCGTACAGCGAAATCTGATCGGTATCAGGTACGAGACGGTCGAGCGCATAGATCGGGTACACCTTCTGGGGGGTGATGACGGTGTTCTTAGATGTATAGTGGAACGAACCGAAGTACGGCGCGACCGGCTGACCGGAGCGCAGCTGATCGGCGGCCGTCCTGAATGCGCCCCGATACAGGGTGTTCATATCCAGACCGTCGGGGTCGTAGCCGGAGACATCCCGGTTCTGGATGCGGGCATCCAGATCCTCGATTGCGCTGAGGCCGTTCCGGCCGAAGGTATACACGCCGCTCTTGCGGCCGTCGCCCTTGTAGCTGTACCATTTATGTCCCTGGCTTTTGCCATCCAGATAGCAGCCGGTGACATAGATCAGCATGGTCTTATACTTGATGCGCACTGCACCGGTATAAGGAATGGTCGTTTGCAGGTCGGTCACATCGACATTGATGTCGAGACCCGTATGCGCCGGCAGCGGTACGGAGATGGTATCCGTAATGGACTGCGCGTAGGACTCCTCCTTGCTGCTCTCGTAGGTCTTTTCCATGCCGTAGGAGTAGGAAAAGCTTTGCTCGACCTTGGCAGTGGGCGAAAGCGCGGCCAGAACGGGCACGCTGAATTCGACGCCTACCGTGGTCTCCTCGGTCCAGTTCTGCGAATAGGTATTGGAGACCGTGGTCGAGGTCGTGGTGCTCTTTTCATAGGTATAGCTCTTCTCGACCGTGTTTTCAAAGTCGTTGCGGTTTTCCGCCGTCACCTTGTAGCTGTCCGAGCTGCCGCCCAGATTAAACTGGTAGCCCTTCTGCTCGAGCGACGCCGTTGTGTCGTCCGCCTCGATGGAAGGCGTTTTAAACCGGTCCGCAATGCCCTGAATTTCGAAGTCGTAGAACGCCTGCACATAGTAGCCGTAGCCGGTACTTACATAAGAGTGATGGTCATCGCGTTCCCTCTCCGCTCTGGTAGAGACATAATAAACCGGGGTTTCTTCTTCCGGCAGGCTGTTCAAAACACCCGAGCCGCTCAAAATCGCACTCTGGTCAACGACACTGCTGACAGCATCCCGCAGACCCTTGGCTGTATACTGTACCTTCGCATAATCTGCCGCAGTCAGAGCGGTATACGGCTCATGATAGTTGTGTTCATTGTTGTCGTTATCGTACGTTTTTGGCAGAATATTGTTCGCAATAGCCGCCCACTTCTCCGCAAATTCGGGGCTCCGGATCATCTCCTGCAAAATCTGCTCCTGTGTGCCCGGCAGATTGTAGGTGTCCGAGGCATCGAAGATCTCCCAGTCATTCTCCGCCGTCACCGCCGCCCCTGCTGTCGGGGGCAGCAGACCGAAGCACACCGACAGCGCCAGAACTGCGCTCAGTCCCCGCCGCCGTATCGTTCGCTTTTTACTCATACTGTTTTCCTCCTTTTCTGTGGTGTTCCTGCTCCGCCATGGACAGAAGCTCGTCGTGACTCAGCTCTACGTCGCAGAAGCGGACAAAAATGCCGTTCGTCACCGCGCTGTTCCAGATCTGCGGGTCGGCAAGTGACCGAAATCGGAACTTGTCCAGATACGGCTCCATGTCCAGCAGGAGCCTGCTCCCGGAGACGAAATCGACCTGAAGCACATGACCGCCGAGCGGACGGACGGCCTCGATATATTTCCGCTCCATCTGCCCTCCCCTCCTTTCTCAGAATGCAGATAAAAAGGTTCCACCGTACCTGTAGGATACAGCGGAACCTGAAAAATAACCATTAACAACTTGTTAGTTTGTGCGCCGCGCGCGGAACAGGGAAAACGGATACGGGAGAGCCGCCGTGCAGCACGCGGAGACCGGACAGATCACCGCGCAGATCGAGGCTTACATGACCGATTCGGCCAACAAGACCCGGACGGTCAAGCCCTGCGACATCATTTTTCTGATCGAGCAGTCACAATTCATGAATACGCAGAACGGCTCGGCCAGTTCCGGCGACGAGCGCGCGGAAATCCTGGGCGCCATAGACCGCCTGCTGGACGGGTTGCCGCAGCCGACCACCGGCGGCAAGCACCGCATTGCGATCGCGGGCTACGGCCGTATCAACAACCCCGGCCGCAGCGACGGCTATGATGCCGCGCTCTACCCCGGCACGCCGTCGGACAATAATGACAGCCTGAACACCGGCTATTATACCAAAGACGGCTTTCATTCGAAGAAATACTGGACGGAATGCGACAGTCAAGATGAAGCGTCCCTGCCGCAGCTGCCGTCGGGCTATCTGACAGATGACTATAAGGATGTGTTCCTGTCGGTCGACAACGCCAAGCAGGTCATCGACGCCGATAAAATGGTGCCGTGGTACGCCGGTGCGGCGCGCATGGACGCCGGTCTGACCATCACGGAGCAGCTTGCCAAGATCGCCCAGGCGCACAAGGCAGACGGTGAGGATCGAAATCTGATCGTCTGCATCGCCGCCAGCTCGCTCCCCTACCAGAACAGCGGCACTTATCAGAAGCTGCGCCCGGAGGCGGCGATCGAGGCGGCGAACACGCTCAAGGGAACCTATGGCGCGACCATTTTCGGTCTGGGTGATTTCAACAAGCTGAACCTGGGAGACAGTGAGTCTTTGAACGACCCCGACAAGCAGCGGGACTTCTTCAACGACACCATGGCGTCCATCTGCGGCAATGCGTCTGCACACGGCGCGGACTATTTCAAGGGACTCAGTCAGGTGCACGACATCGACGAGGCGCTCAACGAGCTGATGACCAAAATCGACGCCAATGTCGGCGAGGGCGCAGCCGAGGAGATGAGCATTGATGTGGACCACTTCACCGAGGGCGAGGACAGCTACAGCTGGAGCCAGCTGAAGGACGGCCACCATATCCTGTCCGCCGGGAGCATCCGCGAGGTCGCGTCGGTGGATTATTACCGCTTCACCGGCTATGACGACAGCAGCGGAACGCCGCAGTTCGAGTCGAAGCCCTCCCGCCATACCGAACAGAGCCTTGCGGACATCGGCCGCGGCAACGCCATCCAGACCTCTCTGAACATTCTGCCGATTCCGCCGCAGGCGCAGGCAGGCGAGATCAGGGGCGCGAATTACGGCGAGAAGGTCGTTATCACCATCACCGACCCGGTCTGCATCGACTATGACTGGATCGGGCGCTGGCGGCCGGACATTCCTCTGCCCAAACACGAGCACGCCGCGCGCGGAACGACGCACAAGCCTGCCGCGCCGACGCAGAACGCAGTGGCCGGGGACGACCTGAACCTGAAATTCGACGGCTGGTACCGCCTGTGGGACGAGACGATCGACCAGGGAAAGCCAACGTGGACATACAACGAAAAGACCTACGTCAAATACACCGGGACCGTGTTCCCGGCGTTCGGCAGCGACCTCAAGCTGTACGGCCGCTGGCTGCCCGAGATTCAGGTCTCGTTTCACTGGGCCGGCTCGGTCATCCCGGTGGACGGGGACGGCCAGAACATCGCGGCGCCGTCCCCGCTGAGCCTTTCGCTTGACGGAGACGGAAACCGTCACTATCAGGCGACTGCGCCGACGGCGGACGGCTTCGAGTTCGACGGCTGGTACAAGGATTCCGACTGCACGCAGAAATTCCAAGAGGGCGGCGAGGTTCTGACCGCAAACACCGACCTTTACGGCCGCTGGACGAGGCTCGGCACGAAGACCGTGACCTTCAAGGTGAAGAACGGCACATGGTCGGACGGCAAGAGCGCGGACAAGACCGTTACCGTCGAGCTGCGCAACGGCCTCGGAACGCTGTCTGAGAATGCCGTGCCGACGGAGCCGACGGATATGATTCCGGACAACGGATACAAGGCTCCCGGCGCGTGGGACAGCCGCCCGAACACGAACACCGACGGCATCAGTGAGACGGGAAACTATGTCTATACCTATACCTTCCCTCAGAAGAACAAATGCACGGTAACTTATCACTGGCTGAGCACGGAGAACCCGGATTCCGCCGCCCTCCCGCCGCAGGCAACAGTGCCCGAGGGTACGTCTTCTTATACGGTCGCAACGGTTGACTCAGTAGAGGGCTGGAAGTTCTCGGGCTGGTATACTAACGAGGCCTGCGATGGCACTTCCGTAACCACGGTAACGTGCAGCGCAGGTCAGAATATCGACCTCTACGGCAAATGGACACATGCTGACTGTAACGTAACGTTTCTCGCGGATTACGCGGATTATATGATGCCCGAACGCGGATCCCTGAAGGCGAACGATCAGACCGTTTCTGAATATAAGGTTCCGATTCCCTACGGCTCTACCTTGCAAAATGCAGTCAAAAGCCTGCCGACACCGGTTCCCGATGAGGAAAATAAATGGTTTTTCAAGGACTGGGACCTGAAGGAGGATCGTTCGAATAACCCCTTCTATACCGATCCGGATGTTCTGAATATGCCTGTGCGCTCCAATCTGACCTTCGTCGCCCAGTGGTGGCCGATCGTGACGTTCGACGCCAACGGCGGCGCATGGAGCAGCGGCGAGACCATCGAGACCATGCACTATGTGAAAATTCAGACGGATACCGAGAAGGTTGCGGCGGAAAGTACGCCGGTCAGAAACGGCTATACCTTCCTCGGCTGGTATACGGCGGCCGACGGCGGCGATCGGGCGAATTTTGAAAAAGAGGTGTACGGCCCCACAACCCTGTATGCACACTGGGCAAAAAATGCCGCCGTCACGTTCCGCATCGTCAACGGCACATGGTCGGGCGGCGCAGCAGAGGACAAGACCGTAACGGTCGTGCTCTATCCGCAGGCGGACGGCACTGCGAGCGGCACGCTGGACGCAAGCTATGTACCGCAGATCATGCTCCCGGCGCCGGGATACGAAAATACCGCCGGCGGCTGGGAACAGACGCCGAACACCGACCCGAACGGCATTACCGGAGATGTGACCTACGTCTACCGGTTCGGCAGCACCGGCGGCGGCAGCTCTTCCGGCCACTCGACCCGCTATACGCTGCACTATGAGTCGAACGGCGGCACGGCTTACAAGGATGAGCGCTGTTCCTCCGGCACGAAGGTGACGCTCGATAAGACCCCGACCCGCGAAAGCTATACCTTTACCGGCTGGTATGCGGACAAGGCGCTGACGCAGAAGATCACGACCATGACGATGAACAGCGACAAGACGGTCTATGCAGGCTGGGAGGCGACCGGCGTGCCGGACAAGCTCAACGGCGACGACCATTTCGCCTACGTCATCGGCTACCCGGACGGAAAGGTGCACCCGGAGGGCAATATCAGCCGCGCCGAAGTTGCAACGATTTTCTTCCGCCTGCTCAAAGCGGACATTCGCGACGGAAATCTGACCGCCGACAACGATTTTTCCGATGTTTCGGACGGCCAGTGGCACAACAAGGCGATTTCCACGCTGGCGAAGCTCGGCATCGTCAAGGGCCGCCGTGCGGACCGCTTTGACCCCGATGCCTCGATCACCCGTGCGGAGTTTGCGGCAATCTGTGCGCGCTTCAACACCAAACCGGTCGAGAACAGCGGCAGCTTCTCCGACATTTCCGGTCACTGGGCGGAAAACGAGATCGAGAGAGCGGCGGCGTTCGGCTGGATTTCGGGCTATCCGGACGGCACGTTCCGCCCCGACGCCCGCATCACCCGCGCTGAGGCTATGACGATGATCAACCGCGTGCTCTGCCGTATGCCGCAGAGCAAAAGCGACCTGCTGGACAGCATGGTAACGTGGCCGGACAACAAGCCGTCCGACTGGCACTATCTCGCCGTGCAGGAGGCCACGAACAGCCATGACTTCGACCGTCAGGGCGAGGTCGGCGAAAGCTGGACGAAGCTGACGAGCGTCCCTGACTGGACACGGTATCAATAAATAGAAAGTTGCAGAGTTATAACGTTGTAAAGTTATAACTCTGCAACTTTTTAACTTTACAGCGTTTTGAGACGCGTGCGGCCGTCACGGAGCGACGCTCTGCCCGCAGCGCGAAGTGCCCCCCCGGATTTAGCACGCAGGCAAAGCAATGCTAGCAGCCTGTATGCTTCATTACACACCGGCTGCTTAATCAAATTTATTATAATTGATGAAAAAGAGGATATCCCAGCAATACCTGCTATCCCTGATACCTTATTCTTTCTACGAGCGTTTCCTTTTTCAGATTACTGCTTAAAACACAGGAAAGCACAATTTGCAGAATACCAACCAGAAGAATCATAACAAGAATCGGGATAAGAGGAACGTGATAAA
>OODC01000216.1_pt1 | contig 44915 bp, 32 predicted proteins | sample 1671711 | NCBI WGS metagenome assembly OODC01 (sample SAMN06348184, study PRJEB24527) | human gut metagenome | reverse complement strand
CTATCTCCGAAACAGTCTGCACCAGCATTTTCGCGGTTTCTATCGCAACGAAATCATTTCCCGCGCAGAAACGCCGCAATTCACCGTATTCCGGCTGATTTTGCAGCATATTCACCACTGCCGCACGGCAGTTTGCCGCAGAGCAACGCAAATCTGCTTCTGTCGGACGATGTTCCGAAGCGTACAGCAGTTGGAACAGTTCTGCCCATGTTCTGTTCTCGGTATCGCCGCCCGCGTCCTCAAAAATCATCTGCTCCAGCCTTGTTGGTTAGTATACGCAAGTGCTCATCAGGACAATCTGAAAATATAATCGGTGTCAACCCCAAAGCTCCAGCCCTGTTGCTGGAGCTTTTCCTTGATACAGCCGTTTATGAAAAAAGCTGATACATTCGCTCCATTGTAACAACAGCTTGCTCGCCGGTGTAGCCGCCGGCCGGATGGAATGCATTGTTCTCCTCGCCCTTCATGATCCCGATCTCGCGCATCGCGTAAATGCTGTCGCGCGACCACGCGCCGAACTGTGCGTCATCCGCATACGGTTCGCTGCCTTCCGCAGTCTCGGCGCCGCCGAGAACCCTGTACAGACGGTTCAGCATGGCCGCCTCCTCCTCACGCGTGATGGTCGCATAGGGACGGAATGTACCATCCTCGTAACCGGTGACGATGCCAAGCACTGAAGCTGACAGGATATTGGAATCAGCCGTGTCCGAGAAGCAGGGCTTTCCTGACGGAAGCTGCGCATCCGGCTGCATCTTATGATACAGTTTCATAGCTAGCTTTGCAAAGTTTAAACGTGTGATATCCAACGAAGGATACTCAAGACGGATGTCGATAGCGTTCTTTTCTGCACTTTCAGCTTCTTCATGAGCCCAGTCGCTGTATACATATCTTCGAGTGAAAATCGGTGTTTCGCCTCCTTTTCCATCCAGAAAATATGGCTGCGAGCTTACGCCCTGGATGATCGTCCGTTTTCCAATCCAGTGATTATCTACCTCAATAATCTCGTCGAAATTCTGTGCACCGACCGGATTACCGTCATAATCGATCAATCCGCATTTTCCGTTCCCTTGAATATCCAGATACTTGATGCTTCCCTATAACGGATTACTTTTGGGCTTATTTTACGTTAATCGTTGACATGCGCAGCATTGTGATGATCGACTGCTCGCAAGTATAGCCATTCTTTGGATCAAATCGATTCGCTCCTACGCCCTGCATGATACCGGTTTGCCTCATCGCATAGACAGAATCCTTTGCCCATGCGCCAATACTTCCGTTGTCAGCATAGAGCGTAGGACTGACTTCGATATTTCCATACAGCACCGTATAAAGGCGCTGCAGGATAACCGCCGCTTCCTGTCGGGAAAGCTCGCGCGTGGGCTGGAAGGTGCCGTCCTCATAACCGGTAACAATACCGAGTGCCGCGATCTGACGTACTATGTCTTCATCGCAGTCGGAGAACGGCTGTGCCAGTTCAGGCAGATTGATGTTTGGGTTTACCGTCTGAATGGTTTGCCAAGCCAGCTTGCAGAATTCATCGCGGTGGATATTCAGGCGGTATGGTGTATGATAGGACAGTCGGAGTCCGTCTTTCTCCGCTTGTTCGACTATATTTTCAGCCCAAGTGCTGGGAACATAGCAGTAATTCGCCTGTTCGCGCTCATTTCCGTTGCTGTCCAACAGATACTCGGTCGTACCGTGACAGCCGAACCAGCGGTCATTTTCGTGTGATACCTCATCGTAGCGGCTGCTGCTCACCGTTTTGCCGCTGCGGTCGATGAACATATATTTACTGTTGAAATACAGCCGCGGCCACGGTCCGCCGTCCGGCAGATACCAGTCAGTCGCGCCCACGCGAACGGCGACAAGGCCGTTATAAAATAGTTCGCTATCACAAGAGTAATCATACTGACCAACGTTGTAATACTGGTCGATGCCGTCCTGCAGGACGGTAAAATCCGGTCCCAGCAGCGTGTACTGATGGAACGTGTACGGCATTGTGCCGCTATCGGTCCGCACAGTTCTGGTGACCGGGTACTGGCAAAGGACATATCCTTGATCATCGACTGCCAATACATGGCCGGCATGAGGAATGGATATATCGGTCAAACTGCCATTCAAATCGCATAGTTGATAAGTGTCGCTATGCTCTAGCAGCAACTGATCATCTGCGCACTTCCAAATTTGACCATCAAGACCATCAAACAGGGGCGTAACAATCGTTCCGGCGGACAAATCGACCGCGCAGACCCATCGGCTGCTATAGTCACTCGGGGTAAATATCAGCTTCCAGATGTCCTTTTTCTCGATCAGTCGACACGGAAGAACCTCGCAGCTGTCCATTTGCCAACTTTTCCATGCCGTATGTTCCGGATAACTGGTATCCTTTTCCGGTGGGCTTTGTTGAAAATGCGTAATTGCCTGCTGCGTAAGCGACATTTGCGAAGATGTGCCTACTGCTCCGGCTCCTATCAACATGGTGCAGCATAATGCCAGCGCTGATAATACCAAACAGATTCTTTTCATACGACAACCACCTTTTCTCTTATACAAAATTATACGCAGCCAAAGGCGGCTGTCAACCTTATTAAACTCAGCAATCGAACCTGAAGCAAAGACGCTGCCGCCGCCTGCTGTTTAGCTGCGTAACCTAGACATCGTATCACTCTTTTCTTTGATTCGTTTTGACCGGTCAATGGAGCAAGAGCGTATTGACATCCAAATGTAAACCTAATTATAATAATAACAATTAACGATGCCGTAGTGTGACATTCGCATGAAAATTAAGTTGTGTAGAGATGCCATGTCACATTTTGGCCTTCTGAAATGTTATACTATATATACCACTATATCAGACCACAGAACAAGGAGGAGTAGAGCATGAAAAAATTACGTTACTTGATCGCGGCGGCGCTCATCGCCGGCAGCATGGCGGTCTGTGCCGGGGCGGTTAGAACTGTCACACCGCAGGAGGCCCTGCAATCCAGTATTGCACAGGTGCAGCAGCAATGGCAGAATGAGAATGATAAGAGTATGTATTTTATCGATGGTGATGGTTATGGTGGATACGCATCGCCGCTTGTGCCATCGAAAAACCTTTACACCATCAGTCTCGATATAGATGGCTACATAAAATATGGTTTTCTGGACGGCGTTGTCAATATAGAAACCGGAGAAATGGTTATTCCGCTCGAATATGATACGATAGATGTGCTTGCTGACAATAAAATTCTGTTGTCGAAGGAAATTCTGGGTAAGGAACACTGTTCGGATTTCTATCTTTCCGATGAAAACGGAAATATAACGCCGATGGATCTGCCGGTAGAGGGAACCTGCATGAGCGTTTCAGATGAAGGCTACTTTTTCGTTGGTATTTATGCCAAACGTCCTTTAACTGATGTTATCTATTATCAGGAGCCGACAACCATCCAATATGATATTCCAAAGCTGGTTCTGTTTGACGAAAATATGAATATGCTCCGCGATGACATTGACGGCGGTGTTGCAATCAGCACGCCCGTGTTTCACAACGGACTGATGGCCATTCAGACAGGAAGCACTTTGTGGGAAGGTTCTGTGAAAGGCGCATATGGCAACGGAAAATACGGATTGATTGACAAAACCGGCAAATTTGTCAGCAAAAATGATTTCGATAAGCTAGACTGGCAGGATAATCGCTATATCGGTAAACGTGGTACTAAGCTTTATCTAGTCGATAAGGAAGGCGGAGAAACCGAACTGCCTTCAGACATAGATAAATACGGCGCGTCATGGTTAGATAAATATAGCACATGGGCAAGGCCTGACGTGGCCGCCGCACACGAGCATGGATTGGGGTCTAATTTTTATTATCCCCGACTCGACATCACGCGCGTGGATTTCTGCGAGCTGGCAGTCAATCTGTACAGCAAGATGAGTTCTGTTCCGGAAAACATACCGGACGCAGCTTTTTCTGACTGCGAGGATGAAAATGTTGCAGTCGCGGCGGCGCTTGGTATCGTTACCGGTTACGAGGACGGAACATTCCGCCCGTATGCGTTCATCACGCGCGAAGAGGCCGCAACCATGCTCAATCGGCTGTACAAGTCGCTTAGCGGCACGGAAACCGCAGAGAGCAGCAGGCAATACGCCGATGACGCCCGGTTCGGAGACTGGTCGCGTGACAGCATCTACACCATGCAGAATATCGGCATCATGAAGGGCGAGGAGAATAACGAATTTCATCCGGACGGCGGTTATACCGGCGAGCAGGCCATCGTAACCATTGAACGGATGTATAATCAGTTAGCGCAATAATAGAAAGGCAACACCGCAACGATGAGAGCTGCGGCTTCTTGCGCAGGCTCCGGTCGTGCTGCCGCGGCGCTTTGCGGAAATTTTGTGTTCTGATTTTGTTGCTATTTCTTGTGAATGAGGAGAAAACCTATGAAATCGATACAACGCAGCATTCTGCTTATGGCCACGATACTGATTATATATTTCGCTTCGGCAAACAGCGCACCGCCGGCAACGGCCGGCGAATGGACGCTGACGCTGACAGCCGGAGAAAATACGGCATACCGGAACGGCGAAGCGTTCGAACTCGCAGGCAAGCCGTATATTCAGGACCACACTTTTTATGTTCCTCTGCAAGAAGTCACCGAGGCCCTTGGCGGGACGTACCGTGAATATAGCGATACGGCGAAAGTTGAATTTTCCGCATATACGGCGGAATACCATGTCGGAAAAAACAATTATGCAGTAAACGGCGAAGACGTCGTTGCCGATGCTCCTGTCAGATGCTTTCCGGCCGATTCGAGCGGGATGTATTATAATGCTGCGGCCGACCGGACGCCTGTCCGGCATGACGGGATGATATACCTTCCGCTGGGCTTTACCGTAGTGGATGCTCCGGATCGATATGCGCCCGGCATCAATTCGCTGCGCTATGCGGCGGATAAAATGGTTATTATATCCACGGTGCAGAACGACGATTGCCTGATCGACAGTACGAATCCGGAAAACAGGCTTGCGACAGGCATGGCATTTTCGGAGCTTCCGAGCGATATATCTGCGGAATTGCAGCCGTCAGACGATAAGGCGTATGTACTGAATTACGCAATCGAAAATTATCAATCGAATGACCTGAAGATTTCCGTCATGCGGCGGCTCGCAGGAGAAGACACCGAAAATATGGATGGAAAGATATGCAATATCACGGCTTGTTCCCCTCGGTTCCAAACGCCGAGAGGCCTGAAAGCAGGCGATACGGAGCAGAGCATTACAATATTGTACGGGACATGGGACGACCCGTTTCTGGTTTTCTCAACGGAGAATGATCGCGTAGACACGATTGAACTGCGCAAAAATTATTACACGGCAGGTTGACATTTGTCCTGTAAAGTTCTCCTTATAAAATGTATGCATACATTAATTATTTACAAGGAGAATCTAAATATGGCAAATGGTACCCTTAAGATACTGCCGGATTCGCAGAAAACGTATTGTAAGTATGCTTATACCTATGGCGATACCACCTATTCTGATATTCATACGTTTACCACCAGCGGACGCACCTCGCAGTCTATTGCGCCTGCCATTTCGACATCGAAGGTATCGCTTTCAGAACTTAATCCGGCATCTGTTTCGGCCAATAAGGTAATTGCCAAAACGAATGCATGTATGTATGAATATGATATCAACCAGTTCTATGGCTTCTTTTATCAGGGTGCAGGCTATCCGATGTATTTTAATCAGTATGCCTACAATTCGGTACCTGATAATCATCCGATGTATACCACTCATAATTACTGGCCGTCTTTTTGTGTTAAGAAGGACGGTACATCTACAATTCGCTGGTTTGAAAACGCACAGGATCTGCGGACGGCGCTGCCGTATTGCAAGTGTGTGATTGCAGCAGTACATCCGCTGGTGTTCAATGGTAAGTGCGTGCTGAACGAACGAGTGGCCGATAACGAGCCTTCTGCGTCGCTCATCTATGATCCGCAGAATCCTAACAATGAGAACCTTCGTTTCAAAATTACGGCAGGTAATCCGATGGGAAAAAGCAAGCGTACTCTCTTGGGTCATTTAAAGGGAGTAAGCGGCCAATACATTATGGTCTGCACCGACTCTGCAATGACCATCAAGGTCGCGGCAAACATGATGCAGGATATGAACTGTGACTATGCAGTTGCTTTGGACGGCGGCACTCCGAGTCAAATGCGTATTAAATCAGGTTACGGTGCGAATGGCAAGGTTACGGCTAATCCGGGAGCACCTCTTCACACGGCCGTCTGTGCGCACCTTGTATAATCATCAAGCGCATTAATATGTACTATTGAGGACAGTAGTGCTGATCTTATGTTATGATTGGCACTACTGTTTAATTTTTTGTTTTGCTGTTTACATTTACTTCAATTTCACATCTTTTAATAGCATATCAAAGCTTTGATCAAAAAAATAAAAAGGATGTGTTATCATGGCAATTTCTCAGACCAGACTGACTTTTCTGTTCGCTGGTAAGTATAATACTAACGGCGACAAGTATACGCAGTTTAGCAAAGGCGATCTGGACAATCTGTCGCATGTAACTGGTTTTGTGGTAGGTGTTACGGGTGATTATAATGTATACAAGACCGGCCCGTTCACCGATTTGATTTCCGATGTAATGGAACAGGTTGAGATTGTTGCTCAGACGGGCAAACCTTTCTATATCGGCATCCCCGCTGTAAACTTTGATTCGACTACCTATACCCGTCGTAGCGCAGACTACACCAACATCAAGAGCAATTATATTCAGCAGATCCGGAGCCAGATTTCGGCTAATTCCACTTATAAGAATCTTTTTAAGGGCTTTTACTGGACGAATGAACGCGTTTTTGGCACCACAAATGTTTCGTCGCCGACCTCCAATGCACAGATTGGTCTGCTGAATGATCTGGCATACACTATTCGCAACGATACGCCGCTGGGTATTCGGAAGGAATTTATTTGGTCTCCGTATCTGGGTTTTAACAGCACCTATTACGAAATCAATACCAACATCGGTATTATCGCTAATCGAACCAACATTTTCAATACTGTCTTTCTGCAGTCCAACTACTATTTTACACCTGCACCTGATAAGGGTGCTTGGAATGGCTCCTCTGGCATTATTCCGCAGACACTGGATATGGCAGTTAAGTCTGCAACCGATAATAAGCTGTATAATTTTGCGGCCAAGGGCAATTTCAATTCCTACAGTGTAGTAGGTGGAACGAAGACTAGCAATACAAAGATTGCACTGAATATGGAAGCCGAAGATACACTGAAGGAGAAACAGAGCACCTACTCTCCGTACTATAAGACTGCCTGCGCAAAAATGAAGGGTCCGCTTCTGAATGGCAGTTGCCCCTTTATCTTCTACGCAGGTTCGTATAACGGAATTGTTAAGTCTAACCTGTGCGCCTCTATTGAAGGTTTCTATACCGACGGCAGTTGCGTACTTCCGTAATTTTATATCGTAAAACATTAGTTTATATGTACCGTTTGAGGGAGCTGATTATTTCCAGCTCCCTTCTTTATAAAACATATCCCCAACATAAATGTATAAGATTATGATAAGATTCTAATTCTCATGTCACACTTTTATGACTTCAATTGTTAATTGTTAAGAAGTGATATATTTTTCAACAGAAGCGTTAGGGAGGGACTCCTATGAAACGATTTCACAAGATGCTGTTAAGCATCGCCGTCGGCGGCACTCTGCTGTTTTCCGCGCAGGCGGCCGAGCCGCAGGACGTTCTGCAAACCGTACTGCCCGTCGTGCAGCAGGAATGGCAGAGCACCGGCGCCGTCAGCACAACTTACTTTTCGGGGGACGATTACTTGATGCAGCTAAGTTCGCTTGTGCCGGAAAAGCACCTCTATACCGTCATCCTTTTGATGAAGGATACCTCCGATGCATCCATCTACAAATGCGGCGTATTTGACCCGCAGACGGGCAAAATGGTCGTGCCCCTCGAATATGATTCGATTGAGGCGACGCCCGATGGCGAACTGCTGCTCGGCCAGTGGGATGATGACTCGCCGCACTACTGGTTTGCCGATGCTGCCGGTGCGCTGACGCAGATCGAGCTGCCCACCGGATATACCAGGCTGTCGCCTGACAGCAGCGGCCTGTTTATTCTTTCCAAAATTGTGCGGAAGCCCATGAGAGATTCCAATATGCCCGAAACTACGGAGGGAAATGTGACGCAATATGCCATTGCCGACCGGAATATGAACATCATTCGTGACAATATTGACGGCGGTGCCAGCGGCCCGTCTATTTGGCCGCCGGAGTACACAAACGGCGTGTTTATTATCCAGACCGGCGGCACACAATGGGAAACCGGTATGGCTTACCGCGGGTGCAACGGCACGTTCGGTTTGATCGACAAAACCGGAAACTGGATTGGCCGCCATGATTACCAGTCCCTCTCGTGGGCGGATCAGCATTTTGTCGCCCGGAGAAACGGAAAATACTACCTGCTTGACGGCAAAGGCGGCGAAACGCCCGTTACCGTACCGATGGAGATGTACCGGTACAGCAGCTGGGCGAAAAAGGAAGCCGATGCCGCGCAAACGCATGACATTGAAACTCGTTTTGCCTATCCGCAGTTGGACATCACCCGCGCGAAGTTCACCGAGCTGACGATGCAGCTGTACCGCACGATTTATCCCGACAGAGAAGTACCGCAGTCCGACAAGCAGTTTTCCGACTGCGAGGACGCCGAAATCCAGTCCGATGTGCAGAACGCGGTCGCGCTCGGCATTGTAAACGGCTACGAGGACGGCACATTTCGCCCGTACCGGACGATTTCCCGCGAGGAAGCCGCGGCGATGCTGAACCGGCTGTATATCGCCCTTGGCGGCACGGTAGATACGGTTTTCGGCGAAACCTACGCCGATGACGCGCAAATCGATGATTGGGCGCGCGACAGCGTTTACGCCATGCGCGAGAAAAACATCATGACCGGCAAACAGGGCAATAAATTCTGCCCCAAGGACGGATACACAGCTGAACAGGCCGTCGTCACGATGGAGCGGATGTATCGGGCATTGAAATAAGTTTACTAAAAATTCAGCCGTAGAAGTTCAACTAGCGTTTTCAGCTGGTCGGCATCGCATCTGGTGTGCATGTCTGGACACGCTGCACCGATGCGGCAAGTGCTGCTGCGTTCAGGTTCATCTGCTGCGGCATTGGCACTTCCGCAAAGAGCGGAGCATCCGGACGCAGATCTGCTTCAGCTCCCGTTAGTACCGCACGTTTCTAGCGATAGTATGTATTGGGTGCAGCGTTCGATTGCTGAAACCCGCTCTTACCGACAGCCCACTGCTACGGCATTCTTTTATGAGTTCTGTTCATTTCGCAAGCTGTGACCGATGTTTTAACTCGATGGATGTCATTTCAATACCTCCCCCAATACAGTGCAGAACGTTTCGAGACGTTACGAATCGTTCTGCTACTATTATCTCATGCTTCGCGAGATGCGGGAGGGTTGACGGGTATCTCATATCTTGGTTCTCTTTTGCTTGGCTTTTATTTTAATGGGAACAACACGAACCCCATGCTGCGATCAGAGCAGCATGGGGAAGCGTGGTTAAAAAATATTTGAGGGGAAATGTCACATATTACAGTACAAGATTGTTATATATAATATGGAGTAGAAATTATTTCAACCCTGTGTAAACTGGAGTTCAATATCACCGGTATTACCACCCGTCAGCGCGAACCAGATGGAATGTCCGCCTCTTAGAGCTAACTTAGCAGGCGTAGACTGGGTCGCAGAAACCGACTGCCAAATACCATTGATCTTGACGGTATAGCTACCTTCCTGAGCACGAGTGGGCTTGATGCGAATATAATTTGCGTTAGCGTTGGAGCAATAGATTGCATAAACAACACCGAAATTACCCTTATTGCCATTGCGTTTGAATGGAAGCGTGTTCGTCGGATCTTCGAATTCGCCACTGTTATAGCAGTCGATTACACGAGTGGAATTGGCGGTAATAGAACCGGAAACGGGATCGCCGTCCATGTTATTGTATCCGCCCCAACAAAGACGGAAGGGGTTGAGATTGGGAACAGTAACATTGCGTGCAACATTGGGGAAGAGTCCGGTGAAAGAAGTCGAAGCGCTATAGGGGGTACCGCTTGCGGCCAGTGGATTCTGCTGATTCAGATCGGCAGCATTGACCAGATTGGCCCAACCTGCTCGCTTCAGCCAATCAGACTGGTACTTCACAACGATGATTTTCAGACGTAAATCGGAGCCAGAATTCACCTTGAAGCGCACGCGAGCATTGCTGATGTACTTGTTAGAAAGGACACCGGTATTGACGAGTGCGGTACATCCCTGATCAGAGTAAGCGGATGTTGCAGGATTGACCGTGAGAGTACGGTTAAGCGAACTTTTCTCAAACGAGGCCATCATACCTTGCTTATAGATTGCGGACGTTGCATTGACCATGGCGGATTTCAGCAGCGTGACGGAACCAGACTGACTAGTCGAAGTGTTCTTAACGCAGATAGCCATAATTACATTAGTGCCAGTGCGATTATGCAGATAATATTCAGCCTCATAGGTCTTGCCGGCAGTCAGCTTAACATTTGTCAGTGCACGACCGTATGCTGCGGTATCCAGCAAAGCGGCGCTGATTCCTTCAGGACCATCGCCCCAGATAAGGCCACCATCAATGGTACTGCCGTCATAACTGTTAACCTTATTGATCGTCAGTGTTTGTACACCATACATAAGAATTTCTCCTTTATGAAGTTTGTTCGCGAACAACTATAAAAGAGAAAATAACTCTGCTTATGTAAACAGGAGAAAGGTAGAACTAATATGAAACTAATAGTCCACAGAGCACTCTCGGCCGCTCTGGCACTCAGCCTGTGTTTGTCGAGCGCGGGCGCAGCGTGGTACGGCCGTGATATTCAGCGGCAGGAAAACGGAAATTATGTGCTTTACGAGCCGTACTCGGATAAAAATATCATCGAAACACCGTATCATCTGTACGAACTGACGTATATCGGCAGCGCGGACGGCATGGCAGGCGTTCACAGCACGCAGGTTCCGTATTACTGCGCGAAAAACGGCAGCGAGATTTTTCTCTGGAACGCAAGCGGTCGAAACATCGTTTCCGACAGCGGACTCCGCGCCGCCGGTTTTATCAGTGATGGCGGATACATGGTTGTGCAGAATGTGCAGAATGGTTTATACGGCGTCTGGTCAGCAGAAAAAGGACAGCTTACCGTGCCGTGTCGTTATCAGTCGGTTCGCCTGCTGACCGGACAGTATGAGGGCGCCGAAGCGCCGCCGCCGGAAATTGTCGTGGCGGCCACGATGAACGGACAGACATGGACACCGCTGCGCTCCTATGACGGAAAAGTGTTCCTCCCGGGAGAATTTGACGAAATTTCGATGGTTTCCGGTCTCTTGGCTGTCCGCAAGGGTGGACGAACCGCATATTACGATATGCGAGAAGGAACGGCAGCAATACCGCAAACGGCGGCGAACCGCAGTCAAATGAGCGCGTGGGCGGCGGACGAAGTCGAGAAAGCGGTCATGGCGGAACTGGTCCCTGAGGAGCTTCAGCGGCAATATACAAAACCATGCACGCGACAGGAATTCTGTCAGCTGGTTGCGGCAATCACACAGAAACGTACCGGAAATACTGTTCAGCAGCTGATCGTCTATCGCGGCGGCACGGACAGCAGTTTTACGGACACGGATAATGCAGATGTCTTGGCATGTGCGTCGCTTGGCATTGTGAACGGCGTCGGAAACGGCAGATTTGCACCGGACGCCCATATTACGCGCGAGCAGGCGGCCACGATGCTGGTTCGTGCAGCGGGTATTCTCGACATCCGTGCCAATCGCGAACACACGCCTTTCAATGATGCAGATCGTATTTCGACATGGGCGAAAGCGGCCGTGGCTGAGGTCAGCGCCATGCAGACAGAGGACGGCGCTATGGTCATGCAGGGCGTCGGCAGCAATCGCTTTGCGCCGAGCGATCCTTACACACGAGAACAATCAATCATGACCGCATACCGGCTGTTCCGGATGAAATGATTTCAAAGTTGTGTTCGAAAATATATGCATACACTCTCTAAGGAGAATATTCGAATTTAAATGTAAACTGATTCCACTATCATTTTCCCATTTTATTTTTTTCGTTATTGCCCCCCAGCATCTCATCAATAGCAAACGAAAGTATTCGAAATCATTTATACTCAGAAACATACAAATTTTTACTTCAGTACCGTTTCCCTTGCTGTAAATCTTATGGAAATACATTGAGATAAAAGTACATTAAAGAAAGGACGCGATGAAAATAAAGATACACAAGCTGCTGAGCCTGCCGTTGGCGGCGCTGCTGCTGAGTACGGCGTTCGCGGCGGAGCAGGAATGGAAAGAAGTGACCGATGCCGGGCAGTTGTTCGGACTCGGGGAATACGCGGCGGACTGGGACGCGCAGACGCAGACGCTTCGGCTGTATACGGACGAGCAGGGAACGCTGAATGAGTTCCGCGCCATCGAACACGTGCTTGAGCAGCCGCAGCCGGCGCTTCTTGAGAACGATGCGTATTTTCTGATCCCACGCGACGGGAAATATGCGATTTTCAGCCGCGATGGCGAACAGTTCACCGCATACCGATATAATGGTGTGGAGTTCTATGGAGATGTTGCAGTCGGCACTTTTTCGCCGGATGATATGACATTGTGGGACGCTGACCTCATCGACCTGAAAACGAAGAAGGTCATTGCATCGTCCGGTGCCGGAGAGCCGATAGGGGTCTCGCCGGACGAACGCTCGTTTACCGTGGGAGATACGGTTTATGACGCGGACGGCAATATCCTGTTTCAGACCGAAGCGGGGAATATCGTGTCGCCTGAAGTCCGAGAAACGGCGCAGGGCGTGCTGTGGATTGGCAGCCGCGATGGGAAGAACGCGCTTTACTATGATAATACCTGTGTCAGCGGGCAATATGATGACATTCAGCCGTATGATATCGGCGACACGCAGCTGTTTACGGCGTCGTCGGACGGGACAGAAGCGCTTATGGATACGGACGGCCGGGAAATCACGAAAACCACAGGCGATATCATGCTGCTCGCGTCCGGCCTCGCCGCAGTGGCGGACGGGAATACCGTGACATACTGGAACCAAGGCGGTCAGGCGGCGTCGTTTGAGCAGTACGCGGCGGTACAATGCTTTGTCGGCGAGAAAACGGATGCTTTCGACCGTGTGCTTGTGCAGACCAAAGCAGGAAAGTGGGGCGTCGTGCGGCAGGACGGCACGGTGCTGCTTGCGCCCGAATTTGACGGCGTAACGAACGTGGTCGGGAGCAATTCACTTTGCGTGCTGCAAAACGGGAACACGCGGCAGATTTGCAATCTGGACAGCGGCACAGCGCTGAACATCCCGGCGGAGGGCGAAATCTACACGGGCGAGGCGTTTGATGTCGGCACGGCGGACGAAATCGCCTGCGTTATCACCCTGCCGAACGGCGTGCGTACAGCCAGCCTGTACGACAAGAACGGCACGCTTCTGCGCGAAAATATCCGCGCCGCATTCCGGCAGAATGGGCAGACGCTGTATGCGCAGGTGACTGAGCCTGCGGCGAAAGGGTACACCGAGGTGCTCACAAACGCGGAGGGCGCCGTGCTGTTCGCCGCCCCGAGCGGGCAGATGGTGACGTGTGTCGCCCCGGCGGTCATCTGTACCGCCAAAGCGGGGATAGAAACCTTCGCCGCCGACCGGTCGTTTCTCCGCATGGATTTCACCTCGACAGCGCCGGTCAGCAGAGAAGAGCTGTTCGAGAAAAGGAAAATCGGCGTTATTCTGCTTGCGGCGGCAGGATTGCTAAGCATTGGGTATGCAGTATATCGCAAACACAGATAGAATATATGCTGTATACACTTGCTATATGAAAAGATAGTTGACTTTATCTGAATTAGAGCTTCCCTCTAATTTTCCCTCGCAGCCACCGCTTTTCGTCCACAAACGACCGGATTTGCACGACTACCCTATCCCCTACTCTGAACTCGTCATCACTGAACTGCTGCGCGTACCGACATACCACCGTACAGCCGTCAGTCAATCGGCAGAACACACCGCCTGCATACTTGCTTGAGATCGTGCCGATACGGCTGGAACCAATAGGGTGCCGCAGTTCAGCGTGAACATACGGGTCCGTGCCGACATCGCGAACAGACAGTGCAAGCATATCCTCGCCGACACTGAGCACTTTCGCCTGAAGCTGCTGGCCTGCATGATATTCTTCCCGCATATCCGCCAGATAGGTATAGCTCATTGCCTGCTGTCCCATCGTCACATCAAAGCCGCAGGCCGTCACTGTAATGCGGGTCGGACCGCAGGCCAGCACAGATGCCGAAATCACATCACCCTCACTGATGCGCTGCACGTTCAGCGCGTGCCAGCGCTGCTGCTCCAAAGCAAGCGAACGCGCTGCAACTGCACATTCGCCCTCACGGTCTACGCCGATGATGATGTAGTCGATTTCCGCGCCGATCACGCTGTTCGGGTTAATGCCGGTCGGTTCCAGCCAGAACAGCGGCAGCGGGATCAGCACCTTCACCAGATGCCGCATGACTACCATGCAGGTCAGATCCTGTTCCGCGTCCTCATCGGTCGGAAACGGAATGGTTTCCAGACCAATCACTGTATTCCGCAGCAGCGAGCGTGAAGAAAACGAAGCGTAAATCGCGTTCCATTCCTCGCGTTCCTCGTCAGACAGATTGCGGTCAAGCTCTGCAAACGCAGTCGCATTGAACTCTCTGCGCGAGGTCGAAAGACGTTCCAGCAGTTCTCTGGTATCAATTTTCATGTTTTTTCCCTCCGTTATGTTGTTTCAGTGTCAGTTTTCCGTTCTGCTCCGGATACGCCAGCAGACAGGACAGATCAGACGGTATGCGCCCGGCCTGCGTCGCGTCCTCCAGCAGCAGAACCGTGAGCGTGGATGCAAGCTCTGCGACAATATCGCGCTCCGGCAGTGCGAATATTTTCTGTTCCCGCGAGAGAAAAAACACTCGCGCCAGCAGACCGGATTGCGTGCCCAGTGCGTACAGCGAATTTCGCGCTGTGCGTTCAAAAATCGGCAGCTCTCTTGGGAAAATCGCCAGAATGAGATCTATCGCATTCGGGATAAACGGCTCATATTGCGGTCCGACTGCCGAGATCACGCCGTCAAATTCCCGCAGATAACCCGCGTCCCGAAGCTGGCGGCAGATGGGGCCTATCGCATTCGGTGAAGTACCAAACTGCCGGTGCAGCAAGGTCAGTGCCTGACTTTTTCGCATACAGCCGGTCTTTTTCAGCACTTCCAGTAGGTATTTCTGCTCCGGACTCCAAAATCTCATGTGGAAAACCTCCGTTTCAGGCGATTTGCCACCGGATCAAGCATTTCCTCGCTGCGGGACTCCATCAGACAGCTGAACAGCACCTTGGCGGCATACACAATGGCGTTCCTGCGGATTTCCAGATCATTGGCCTGTATCCGCAGCACCGCCGCCTCGGCAATCTCAAAGGTCAGTCCCCACAGCTTTTCGCGCACATAATCCTGGGGATAGGTGCAGTTGCCAATGCGAAGCTCGCTGCAATAATACAGCCAGTGCAGGCAGTCGTCCAGCAGGTTACGTTCCGCATCTACAAAATCCTGAAATTCTGCTCTGCGTTCTATCTCCTGCAATTCCGCACGTTCGCGTGTCCTGCCGATGAACGAACTCTCCTCAGTAAAACTATTTTCTGTATTTCTTATCTCTTTCTTACTTGTGTGCGGTTTCGGCAGGTCTTGAACTGCGGTTTCCGCACCTCTTGATGTGCCGTTTTCGCAGGTCTCGCACTGCAATTCCGGCAGGTCTGATGTAGCCGTATATAACGGTTCTGCGTCCGTATCCGGCATTTCGGAGCAGTTTTCCTTGTTGCTGTCCATATCATCTTCATTTTCCAGACCTGCATTTTCGGCAGGTCTGCTTTCGTTTGCGGAGAACGGTGCGCAGTCGTAGGCGAACGCCGCTTTTTCAGCGAAAACCACTTCTGCAAGATAAATACGGTTCGGCAGACCGCGCCCCTGCCTCTGCTCCCAGACAAGGTGCTTTTCGGTCAGCTCCTTAAAGCAGGAAATCGCCTTGCGGTACGAGATCTGCATCTCCCCTGCTAAATCTTCACGGGTGTAGATGACATAGACCTCGCCGTAGCGGTTCACCCAGCCGTTGCGCCGGGAAAGCTGAAATCGGTTGAGCAGAAACGTGTACGCTACCTTGCTTTCCAAGGTCATATCCGAATAGCCGCTGTCGCTGAACAGCCAGCGCGGCATCTGCATATGGTAATACGATATGATGTTGTTCAGCTTCATCAGTCCGAAGGATGGGCGATTTTCGTTATTTTCCTGTTTCATTTATCTTTCTCTCCTTTGTTCAGTGCGTCTTGTATTTCTTGCAGCTGCTGCGCCGTCAGTGCCGGAGCGGAACAGCCTTCCTCTTTTTCAAAGTGAAGCAGATTGGCATAAACCGCTTGCTCAGCAGAGCGTTTCGGCTGTTTGGTCTGCGCCGTTCGGGGCTCTTCTTCCATCTCGTTCGTTTTGCCATGATACTTCGCGATAGACAATGTTCGCAGCTTTTTGAAATCTGCAAACTCCGGCGGCATGACCTTATACAGCAACATGGGAAGCTGTCCACGCAGCATGACGATGCTTTTCGCATTATCCAGCCGCAGTACCTCGTCCGGCTGCATCAGCGCCCGCTGGGTATTGCTTCGCGTCTGTGAATACGGACGGGACAGGTTAGCCACCGGCGAAAACAGCGGTGTCTGCGGCTGCTGATTATTCGTAACGCGAATGGTGGTCATGCCGCATTTTTCGCTGACGAACTGCGCACTTGTCGTATCGTTTACGCCAAGACAGATCGTCGCGTCACAGCAGGCCGTGATCTCCTCCCATTCGCGGCGCGGATAAATATCGGCAAGCTGTGCGATGGACTGCACAATGACGATACAGTTCATGCGGAAGCCGCGTGTAAACGCGATGGAACGCTTGAAATCGCCCAGTTTGCCGATGGATGGAAACTCGTCCAGTACGAAATTCACCGGCACCGGCAGCTTGCCGTCCTCTGTTTCGCGCCGCGCGTACTGCTCCAGCCGCGAAAATATCATCGTGAAAAACAGCGAGGACAGAAATGCGTAAGTATGATCCTGTGCGGACAGGATACAGAAATAAGCGCAAGGCTTGTGTCCGGGGAGCGTCAGGTCGATCGTGCTGTCTGCTGTGAGCGCGTCTACCAGCTTGTCCTGAAAAACGTTCAGGCGGTTGCCCAGACCGATCACGATATTGCCGCGTATGTTCTCCTTTGCCTGCAAAAATAGTCCGTAGGGGCCTTTGGCCGGGTGTCCGGCGGGCAGCAGCTTGATCTCACGGTCGATCGTTGCCAATCCGTTATCGGTCAGCAACGAAAGTATCCGTCCAAGCCGCCGCTGTGACAGAGGAAGCACGTTTCCCGAAACGTCTTTATCGTTCTGCACATAGTACAGCAGTGCGGTAAGCAGGTTCAGTTCGGCTTTCGCCCAGAAATCCCCGGCTTCTTTCTCGGACGAGGTGTTGTTGATGATGGTAGACGCGATGATCGGGATCAGACGTTCGTCATAGTCGGCTTCGCCGATGCAGTTCCAACGGTCGGAGTGTTCCATCTCAAGCAGGTTGAACACACGGACTTCATATCCCATATCAGCGAGATAACCGGCGGTGCTTTCATACAGCTCGGCTTTTGGATCGGTGAGTATCATGCTTTCTCTGCGCTTGACGCACTGGAAAATCATCGGGCGCACAAAGCCCCAGCTTTTGCCCGTACCCGGTGCGCCGATCACCAGCATATTTCCGGCAAGACCGCTTTTGCTGCTCGATGCGATATACAGCGAAAAGCGGTTGTCGTCCAGCGGATCATCGCGGTGCTTGCCGTATATCGTGCCGGTGAGGTCATCCAGCCTGCCTGTTTCCAGTACCGCTTTCATTTCCTCCGGCTTCATAAAGCGCGAGGTGCCGTGTGTGCCGTCCGGCAGAATGTCAAAACCGCGCTTGTCGTGTACCGGATGATAGCCGGACAGCCAGTTAAAACCTTTCCTCGTCAGCAGACACGCCAGAACGAGCAGTGCGGCGGTGAGTCCAAGTCCGGTGAGCGTGAACGGCGCAATCAGATTGCGGAACGGGTTTACCACCCAGATGCTTGCGATATCGCTTTCCACGTCGAAGGACTGCCGGATACCGAGCCGCACCGAGTTTACGATCATGCCGTAAAAGTACCAGCCCATACCGCCCAGGACGGCATACAGCCGCCAATCTGCGCTGTGCTTGGCTCTCCAACGCTCCAGACGCTTATTCAGGCGTTGTTCCAGTTTGGCAATCCGTTCAGACAGCGGTGTCATAGGTCAGCACCCATTTCCAGAATACAGAGCGCCTGTTCGTCGATCACCGCAACATGGAAAAACGGCGGCGGAAAAATCTGCGACAGAAACCGTTTCTGACTTTCAAACGCCGCAAGCAGTAGACCATGGTATCCGGCGGCACGGGCCTGCTGCGCCGCGCGGAATACTTGACGCAGCTCCATGTCCGCGACAATGCGGGCCGGAAACTGAAAGTCCGCGCTGAAGAAATCGCAGTCGGATAAATGTGTGCCTGTTATCGGTGCGCCGAGCATTTTCGCCAGACGAGGACGGTAGTTTGCCACCTGCATCAGCCGAAGCTGCAATACACCGTCCTTGTTGCACGGCAGCAGATATGCTGGACTGATCTGCTGATAGAACCGGGCGTAGCTGACGCGCTTGCCGGTGCAGCTCGTCTGTTCTTCCAACAGTGCGCGATAAATATCCGTGTAGCTGCTTCCGCACAGCAGATACGCCTGTTCGGTGCAGCCGCTTCCCAGCGTGGCAGACTGAGCACAGTCTATCTCGCGCTGAATGATAACTCGCTGCGCTGTCTGCGGATAATGCACGGCGAACATCGTGCCGCCGAGCCGCAGGAAACCGGACACGAGGCTGATGCCTATCGGGTTCTGTCCCTCTCTGCCGCGCAGCACCGATGCCGAGAGGTACCCGCCTTTCTCCCGCAGTGCAGCAAGCGAATCCGCGAACGGATCAATGCCGGCGGCATACATGGTCAGTATCACAGCGGCGTTTTCAAATCTGCGATTGACACGCTGTGTGTGCCGGTCTGCCTGCATGGGAAATCCCTGTTCGGAGAGCCACGCATAACCGGCCGGTGTCAGCCGCCAGCCGTATGCCGCCGAGTACGGCCGCAGATACTTTTGCTGCACCAGCGCGGTCATAACAGACGGCCGGAAAATGCGGCGAAAATTGTGTTCACACTCACAATCTATGTTCTTGCACCACCCGATGAGCCGCATCACAGGCAGTATGGTTTGTACGCGCAAATGATCACCTTTCTTTCTGAAATTACCGCCCTGTCTTACCAGGTCGCGGTAATTGAGTTTGTGCTTTTGCAAAATTGAGAACTATTAATGTTGATTTCTCTCGTTTTATTTCAACAACGCAAGTAAACCAAAACAAAAACGCCATTTCATTTTGACCTCTCACACAGGCGGTACTACCGCCCGTGCAGAGGTCCCTTTTTTACCGCCCGATCCACGTTTTTTTCACTTCAAAATAAGGGGCTGCAAGGACTTCAGTGAAGCCCTTTCCGTCCGGTACGCTGTCCAGAATCAGGCTGACCGTTCGGCTGTCATCGTCCTCGAACAGAACGCCTTTCAGCGCGTTCGTCACGCACTTCCATTCCTTGTTGTCGGGATCAAATGTGCGGCCTGTATACCGGCGGTCGGTGTGTTCGGTGATGATAACAAAGGTGCGGTCGTACCACGGGAGCGTGCCGCCCGCCGCACGGTGGTCATGCAGCATCTGAAGCAGTGTACTCTCGATGTAGCCGGTCACGCGCTGGCGGTTGCTCTGCAGGAGCGTATTCAGACGAATGTGCGTCCAGCCGTCACGGGTGACCTCCACCGCACAGTGTTCCTCGACATGGTACGGCAGGATATGCGCCTCACGGCCATGCTTTTCCGGCTTGAGAAACGAGCTGAAATACCGCCGCGCCGAGAGCGTTGTATTCTCCAACGTGCAGAGCAGTTCATTCGCCAGATGGCTTCGCTTGTTGCTATCGTCTGCCTGCTCAAATGCTTTCGTCAGCCGCGTCAGCTTTTCCAGTTTGCTTTCGAGTTCATTCATCATTCGGGACTTCCTCCTTTGTCGGGTGTCTGCGGCGGCGCGCTTCTTCAATGTGCTGGCGCTGACGGATTCGAGCGATGTCGCGCGGGTCGGTGGTGATAAGTTCATGCTCACGCGGGAACGCAATGATCTGCACACCGAGCCGGTTCCGTCCGGCGCACAGCAGAGCCTGTCCGCGTGTGAAATTGGCGTGCATCTGCATTTCTTCGTCCGTCAGGTGGTAGTGCTGCTGAATGAGCGCGGCCTCTTCGGGTTCGGTCATCAGCGCGAACTTGATACGGCTGTTGTTGAGCAGTGCTTTGCCGAATTTGCCGTTTTCCAGTGCGAAAAAGTCCTCTAAGTCCTGCGAGGCGGCAATAGCGGACGCGCCGTAGCCGCGCACCGTCTTGAAGAGCTCCAGTACGAACTCCGCCGCCTGTGCATTGGAACCTGCGCCGATCAGCGACCAGACCTCATCGAGAATGACCACCTTGTTCTCCGCACGGGACGTTCGGCAGTAATCCAGACAGATGTCCGCCGCCAGAAGTGTGCCGAACGGCAGCAGTTCCTTGCCGATTTCCGAAATATCCAGAACGATATACTTGTTATTCATGTCAATGTTGGTCATGCCGCCGAGATTTGCCGCCGAACCGGTCACGAAACGGCTGAGAATACCGGCAAGCGGCCGTGTTTCCTCGCGTTCGTTCAGCAGTTCATAGAAATCTGCCGGTGTGGGCTGCGGTCTCAGTTCGCCGTATTCGTTATACAGGCTGTCATTGCTGCGCGTAATGCCGAAACGCTCATACAGCCGCATGAGTTCCACGTCCAGACGGCTTTTCTCGTCCTCGGTCAGACCGCGCCGCAGCAGCGAAAAGTAAATGTGCAGGCGGCTGATCTTGTCCGCAAGCAGAGAATCTTCACGGGTGCGGGTGCGCGTCAGTTCGGCGTTTACGTCCAGCGTCCGGCGACGGATTTCCAGAAAGTTGATGCAGTCCGTAGAGGACGGCGCGAGTTTGATGTACAGACCGCCGATGGCCTCACACGCCGCACGGTACTCGTAGCCTTTGTACGGCGCGATCAGGAAAACCTGCTTGCTCTGCTGACGGTAACGCATGGCGATGAGCTGCAACAGGTAGGTCTTGCCCGCACCGGACATACCGAGAACGGTCATATTGGCATTGCTGTATCGGTTGCCGTCGAAAATATCCAGCATACAGACCGCATGATTGCGCAGGTCTTCACCGATGAGGATACCGTTCTGTTCGCAAAGCTCCATCGAATAGAATGGAAATGCGCCTGCTGCACCGGAAAGCAGCGTGTTCCGTCTGGCTTTGCGGGCGATCTCCGGTGCAGGAGCGACTACCGGCAGGAATGAGTGAAACGCCTGTTCCTCCACGTAGTCACAGCGTTTGCAGATAATATCCTGTGACGCGCAAAGGCGTTCGACCTCCGCCAGACGAGTATGCAGCAGTTCCTCGTTTGCGGCCGTAACCTCAATGAGCGTGTACATATCGTAATAGTCCTCGTTTGCGGTGTTCATCTGCTGCTTAATGTACTGTCCGGCGTAAATCGCGCTGCCCATCTGCTCATAATCGGCGCGGGTGTCGTCCACATCGCGCATACGACTGCGGCTCCAAATGGTCGAATTGGCGACTTTCGGCAGTATTTTCTCTCTCGGGCGGCGCAATAAAGTCGTCGAGAGAGAAATACCATCGCCCATGCCGACCAGTGCCGCCAGCCAGCCACCGCGCACAAGGCTCTGATAGCCGTAACCGGCAATGTAAAGGTAGGCGTGATACACGCCGTCTATCACCAGATAGTCGCGGTGCGTCATGTCGCTCGCGGACGGACAGATGAGATCCATCACGCGTGTTGTACCGTCTGACTGTTCGGATTTCAGCTTGCTTTTCTTAGGCTTGCGGCGTTTCTTCCTGCGCTTTTTCTCTTTGCGTGTCGGCTGTTCCGCAATTTCGGCATTTTCTTCAACATCGGTTTCTTCCGGCATGTCCTCGGTAGGAATACCGAAATAGTCCTCCATCATCAGCCGGAAATCCACCGGCAGCTTGATGTTCCGCGCGGTCTGCTTGCACAGCATGGAAAAGACGGTTTCTACCATCTGATTGTCGATGTACTGCGGTTCTGCAACGGTAAGCCCGCATCGAGCAAGGTAGCCTTTGGCGGTATCCGCAATCTGATAAAGCGCGTCTGCACGCTGTTCGGGTGTCTTGGCCGCTGGGGCCATATCCGGTTCAAAGCGATACGCCACGAAAAAACGTGTCGTGAACGCGCCGCCCTGAATCATGCCGCGGACCTGCTCGATATTGTCCTCAATACACGCGCGACAGCTTGCGTCCGTTTCGGTTTCGGCGTACTCGTTCATACGGCGCGTGTACTGCTCCACATCGACCGGCTGTGACAGGCAGAGAAACTGTACGCTGCTCGGCGCGATTTTGAGCCATGCGGCCAGTGCGCCGACAATGCGGACACGCTCTGCGGTGCTTTGCAGGAAAAAGTTCATCGGCAGCACTTCAAACAGTCCGACCAGTCCGCCGTCCCTTGTGTGAATGATGCCGCGGTCTATATCTGCAATCGGCAGACTGCCTTGCAGGTCATCGCTTGCAGCGGCGCGCTTTTGCGGGCTTTGTACGCCAAAAATCGCGTCTTTTATAGTCATATTTGATCATTCCTCCCTTGTTCAAGATAATTCTGCGGTGTCTGCGCCAGCGGAAATATACGCTGAGAAAGCGGCTGAGCGAGTCGTCACGGATACCGAGCAGCGAAAAGCCGCAGACCGGCACCAGCAGGCACAGTGAGATCACCAGCTTTATCGTGAGCGACACCGCAAGCTGACGGGCGATCAGCATACAGAGACCGAGCGTCGGCGCGGCGAGCACGACCGCTTCGATGCAGTTGCGCAGTTCAAACATACCGAATACGCGGCCTGCATCGGTGAAATTCGCCGGAATAAAGTAAGTATCCTCGTTATCCATCTGCAATCACCTCGGTTTCCGGAACAGCCAGAAACAGCCGTCCTTTCTGTTCGCGGTAGTCCGCGATGGCGGCGGCCGCGTTGGCATTGCGGCGCAGCAGCACGACTTCCAGTGCGCGCGTGAGCTGTTCTTCGATATGCGGTGTCAGCGGACAGTCCATCAGCTCGATCTGACTGATACGCTGGATACTCACGCTGCTAGCCTGTGCCAGTTCTGCCAGTGAAATACGGTGCTTTACACGAAAAACTCTAAGTTTTAGAATTTTATCGCTGCGATATTCAATTTCCATTCCTTCCTCCTAACCCAGTACCCAGAAAGGCCCACCGGCGGCGGAGCCCTTGTTGCACTCGTTCAGAAAAATATTGATGTCCCACTCCTTTTGACTGCGTTCGTAGCTGGCGCAATCCGCGACCAGAATTTTGCCTTGGCTCGTAATGCCGCGCAGCACGATGAAATGCCCGCCGCGCGTGAAATGCCCCTGACTCATGATCGCCACGACAAGTTTTCCGTCCTGCAAAGCCTGAATCATCTGTTTTCTGCTCTGCCCGATACCGCGGCAGGGTACGCCCCAGTGCGCCGCACCGTCCGGAATCAGGCTGTGATAACTGCCCGAACCCTCGCAGCGATGGCCGGTCTTGACCGACCACTCGCAGACCTCGGGCGGCGTGACCGTCTTGTTCGTCAGCGTGGAAATACAGATAGCAAGCGAACTCGGTCCGCAGCCTGCGCCCGCAATCGTGTTGGTGCGGCCGTACATCTGACTGCCCCAGCGGCTGTCATACTGGCTGAAATACACGACATTTTTGGAATTTCCGCGTCCGGTGAATACAATATCGGACAGATCTTCGTCTGCGGTGTTGTCCGAGGAACCGACCGGCGCGGCGTAATCGCTGTCTGCAATCGTGTCCGCAATCAATGCCGCCCAGTCGCGCTGCTGTTCATCAAAGGCCAGCTTGTCCATCAGCTCGTCCGGTGTCATGTCGTAAATCACCAGAATATACCCGACGAGTTTGCCGTCCGTGTACTTCGGTTCCAGTTTGTACTGCATTTTGTCTTTCATGGTCTGCACGATTTTGTCCTCATCGAGCAGAGCAACGTCCTGTTCATGCAGAACCGAGGTAATGGCAATCTGCCAGTAGTCATTGGTGTTCCCGAGCCGGGTTTCCACTGAGATAAACCCGAGGTCTTTCGGCAGAAGCGACACGAACAGCTCTACGGCCTGCTGTTCCAGCGACCGCTGACGTTTCCACGATGCGTTCAGTGTCTGCGCCTGTGCGGTCATTTCCTGTATATCGGCAGATTTGACGCTTGGCGCGTCAAAAAGATTGCACGGTATTGCTGCGAGAAACAGCAGCGGTAAGCCGAAAATCACGATAACTGCCGCAAGCATGGGTCTCACAAGATGCTTTCCGGCTTCGATTGCTGTGGCAGCTCGCGCCGTGCGGTCCGCCGGACCATGCGGCGTGTGCGATGCGTGCCGCCGCAACTGCACGTTTACGGCTTGTGTTTTCGTCCTGCATGACGTTCACCTCCGTTCTGCGGTGTTATGTTGTTTGATTTCACCGGTTCGGCACTGCGGCGCAAGGTGCGCGGCTGACTTACCGGTGAAACGGGATTTTCCGGCGCAGTCTGTGCTTTCGGCGGCTGAGCTGTGGGTTTCGCGAGTGCAACCGGAGAAATATCCGGTCTTGCGGCGGCAGAAGTGCCGCGGTTGCGCTGCGGTGTAATGTCCGGTTTGACAGCAGCAGAATTATATTTTGCCTGCGGTGCAGTGTCTGACCGGACAGACTGCATGCCAGATATTCTGCGGCTCGACTCTACGTTCTGTGTGGTTTTGCGGACAGACTCTACGTTCTGTGCAGTGCCGCCAAGTTGAGCAGCCTTCGGCGCTACGGCACGTTCAGATGTCTGCACGATTGCAGAGGAACCATAATTTTCGGTATTGTGGTCAAAACTGCCGACCTTGGTTTGTGCAGAAGAACGATTTTCTGTATGCTCTGCGGTTTTCGCTTCACGAATTCCTGCGGGACGCGGCGGTGTTACCGGACTGATACGTCCGGACTGTTGACCGTGTGTGCCGCCGTTTTTTTCGCTCTGTGTGCTGTGTTCGATGGACTGCGGCTGAACCGAGGTATTTTCCGCGCTATGTTCCGCCGCCTGTGGTGCAATAAAATCGTGCGACATGGCACTATGCACCGAGGTTTGCGGTGTATTTTGTGAAGTGCCGATATTCTGCGCTCCTTGAATAGCCGATGCGCCGTGCGGGACAACCGGCGGTCTTGCGGACTGCGGAGAAACCGGCGGCGGTGTTTTCGCAAAATCATGCGGCAGGGGCCGTATCTGCGGCGCGACCGGTGTAATTCGCGCGGCACCGGAATGTGCCGGATTGCTCATGGTCACAAAATCGCCGTCCGTGAAATCGTCTGCGTCAATGCTGATGTCTGCATATTGATGCGGCATATGGGACGATGCAGTATGCCGCGCAGACGAACCATAGGAAAAATTACTGTTCTGCTGCGTACTGCTGCCGGACGATGCAGAAAGCTGCGAAGGCTGTCCGTTACCGACTTGTCTGCCCATGCCATAGGCCAGCGGGCCGGACGGCGGAGCCGTAGCCGTATTGGTGGGGTGCGGCGGATTCGAGATCGTGTTTTTGATAAACGATGCCGCGTGATGCACCAGCATGGCACTGAGCATACCCGGAACGTGATGATGCCCCAGCGGGTCGCCGGTGATAGCCGGATTGAGTCCGATACGCAGAATAATGCTGTCCATCTTTTTCGCCACGCGGACAATGCCCGTAATAAGCATGATCCACGGCACGATTGCCGCACCGGTTGGCGAATTGGACATGGCGGACAGCAGCATTTTCACGAACATCACATTCAGCACCATGAGCGTACACATAGATGCAAACATTCTCAGCCAGCCGCGAAAAATCTCTGCGGTGCTTTTCGAGCCGCCCATTGCAAATGCCAGCGGTGCGCAGTAAATGAGTACGCATAGAATGACATATCGCTCCGCGACCTCGAAGAACAGCTTGATGATCTGCCACTGGATATACACATTGACTACGATGACCACCAGCCAGCCCGCGTTTGGCAGTTCGCTGAAGAAATCCTCGTTGAATGGCGTGAAAGTCACGGCTTTCGGCACTTCCAGCATCCGCATGATAACGGCGGAAAGGCTGAGCGCGATGTCGCATATCTGCCTGCTGCACACAAGCAGAAAGCTGAATGTTGCGGAGCGCAAGAACAGCCTCCCCGGTTCTTCAGCCTCGATACCGATGCCGGATACCATGGAGCGTAATGCCTGATATGCCAGATTACCGATGAGCAGCGCCCAGCCGACCGCCAGCAGAATGGTGGCAATGTCCTTGACGACCGGCACGCGGGACGCAAAATACGAGGTATCTACGCGCAGCAGTGTCATAAGCTGCCGGAGCAGCTTCTCCACCATCTCGTACCACATCGTTGCCAGCCATTCGAACAGCGCTTTGATAAGTTTTTCGAGAATGGGATAACCTCCTTTCTCTTGTCATAATGTATTGAATTTTGTATAATATAGTTAATCCAGCGTCGCCAGACCGTTGAACAGCGGACGAACATAGGCGATAAAAGCTCCAATGCCGTTGATAATGACCCACGCGAGCCAGACACGCTTGAGCCAGTCCCAAGCCTGATCTGCTTTCTGCTGCGTGCCGGACATTTTTGCACCAATAACTGCGACAGCGGACATCAGACCGGCGAGCACCGTGGAAACGCCTGCGATTTTGGTGTAAACGTCTTTGATAATGCGGTTTGCGGCGGTCCACATATCTTCGACCGCGAAAGCGTGCGGCAGAAAAAGGGCTGCCAGAAGCAGCAGAATCAGTGCAATGCGGTACGCAAGAAAGACGCGCCGCATAAGCTGCGAATAGTTGATAGAAAGATGGATTTTGTTCATAATTCTAAAGGTTCCTTTCGATAAAATTTGACGCGAAAAAAGAAAAACGGAAGCTGAATGAGCTTCCGTTTCTTATTTAATTTCCTGACCGATTACACATAGCCGGCAAGACGGCTCGTTGGCAATGCAGGTCAGCAAGGTGATGCGATTGTCTGCGGTGGGATTGAGAACGGCGGTGTTTGTCGCCGCAATCCGTCCGGCCGAGGTAACGCGGTACGTCCGCACACCAAGCGAAGTGCGGTAGGTAATCACATCGCCCACCTGTACGTTTTTCAGCGTACCGAAATACGGCCACGAGCCGCGGTTATGGCCGCAGAGAGCTACATTGCCGTTCCAGACCGAAGTGCCGTCTACATGACCGGCACCTTTCCGCATACTTTCGTATGTTGCGCCGGGATAGACATACGCGAACAGCTTGCGATTGCCGATGGATACCGCACCGAAATGACCGTTTGTGACGGTGAGCTGCGTTTGAGCCGTATAACTGCCGCTTTCCGCGCCTGACAGCCGATTGAACGACACGTTTTCCATGCCGTTCAGCTTTTCGTCTGTGTTGATCTGCTGTTCCACGGAGTCACCCCACGGATCAACATACGAACCGACCGGAATAACAGGTGAGCCTTCGCGGGGCGCTGTGCTTTCCGCACCCGTCCCCATACCGGCGGACGGAACAATGATAGCTGCACCGCCGGAGTTGTCCGCGCTGTCAATATCCAGCGCACGATTGGACGATGTGGGTGCGTAGAAATGATTTGGATACAGGTCTGCGGAGTAGTGATACGCAAGGGCAGACGCAAACGGGAACGTAAAAATGCCGAACATAAACGCCGTGCAGCATAACAGTTTGTGTTTCATGGAAACCTCCTCCTAAATGAAAACCTCGCCGCTTGTAATGAACGGCGAGGTTTTTGCGAACATAATTGAATAACGTAGTTTATAGGGCTTTTAACAGGAATGCCATATACAGAGGGAGTGTTAGAATCTGGTCATTGCGCCCAATATTATAATCTCCAAGTTTAATAGCATGGGAAACATGATATTTTTCCGGGTGACGCAGGATGGTTTTAGTGCTTTTGGTGTTTCCATCCGATGCTTTGACCTCTACAAGTGTACATTCACCGTGATAGCGAATGACAAAATCAACTTCTAAACCAGAGTCCTTATGGAAATAATATAGCTTGCGTCCCATCTTCGCGAAAATATCTGCTATTAGATTTTCAAAAATAGCACCTTTATAACCATATAAATTTCCTTGCAGAATGTCATATTGTGTACCATCTTCCAGCATACTTACAAACAATCCTATGTCACGCATATATACCTTAAACATATTTTCGATTGAATTGCCGTCCAACGGTAATTCGGTGATAGAAAGGTTGTAACAGCGCGTGATGATTCCGGCTTCTTCAATCCACTGAAGACTGCCTGCATATTTAGAAGAAGTAGCTCCTTTTTTGACAAGTGAATACTGGAATTTTTTATTTTCTTTAGCCAGTTGACGAGGAATGGACTCAAAGCATTCTGTTATGCAGGATTTATCTTTTTTATCCGCATATTTTATCATATCATCTTTGTATGAGCGCACAATATCTCGCTGGATTTGCAGCACACGATCCAACCGATGCGTATTGATAAAAGCGTTTACTGCGTCAGGCATACCGCCAACGACGGCATATTGCAGCAAGAGTTGACGCATACGATGATGCAATGCGTCAGGAACTGGTTTTTCCTCTGACAGACAGTTTTCCAGTATAGAAGTCAGCGGAGGTTCAATTCCATTTGCCCATAAAAATTCTTCAAAATCCAGCGGATACATATCGATTACAGTTTCAGACCCTACGGGCACGGATTTTGGTTCCTTTCCGTAACCCTTTACACCGAGCAGCGAACCGGTAGCGATGACATCGTATCGCCCGTCTATACGGAAAAATTTCAAGGCGGTGCGTGCCTCGGGGCAATCCTGAATTTCATCCAGAATCAGCACGGTTTTGCCCGTTTCAAAAATTGCGTTTTTCCCAAGAAGAGCAGACAACATCATTACGATATTATCCGGTTCCAGTGAACCGGAAAAGACAGAGGCATAGTCGGGATTTTCAAAAAAATTCAGATATACAACATGCGCATAGTTTTTCTTGGCAAAATCCAACACAGAATAGGTTTTTCCGCACTGACGGCATCCCTTGATAATCAACGGCTTATGCTCCGGATCGTTTTTCCAGTCTATCAGACGCTGTTCAATTTTTCGTTTCAGCATGAGATTACCTCCATCTGATATAGATATTATAATCATAGTATATCCGAAACAAAAACTTTTTACAAGGGACTTTAGCTCAATAGCGCAAACTTTTTCAAGGGACTTTTCCACCAAATCATCAACTTTTTCAAACGACTTTTAGAGAGAAACATCAACTTTTTCAGGTGACTTTTGCAAAAAGCAGCAATTTTTCATATTCTCACCCCAAACGCATAATCGCTTCCCACGAACGACTCAACTACATGATGCTGCGCTTCTTTGCCGGTTTCAATGGCAATATCGCGTCCTACGAGGCGTTTTGCCAGCTTGCGGCGCAGAATAACGGTATATTCTGTTTCGGCGTGACCTTGCAGCGCACTCAGCCGTATTTTCGGTGTCCGAACGCGCACGAATTGGCGGCTTACCACATCGTGAATGCGGCGTTCCTCGTTGTAGACATAGACGCGCGCCGTGTGCCAGAGAATGTATCGAACGATCAAAAACACTAGCAGGAGAACGCCCGCGGCGCAGACAATTACGATCTGCGAAAGCGTTACATCGGGATCTAAAAACGGCATGACGGGTATCTTGCTGCCGACATAAGTTACGGTATACGTCACATGATCCACGCTTGTTTTGGCAATCTGCCCACGATAAACGGCACTGGCCTGATAACCGGTTGCAACCTGACGGCTGGTGTAGGTAGTCTTGCTGTAAATCGCCGTCGCCGTCCATGCATTCGGTACATCGGAGTCCGACACATTGGCCGCTTCTGTCCATGTCAGACCGGTGCGCGGCAGGCTCAAACCGTCTGCCTGAACCGCTTCGGGGACGAGCGAACGGTCATTGTACGGCAAGGTGTAACTTTTCGTGACACTGTGCGGGTGACTGTCCGTTACGGTTTTGTATCCGGTCGCTTCCACCTTGATGCTCTGTAAATCGAGCGTTAAATCACCGATAAACCCGTCCTTAGTATAGGTTTTCGTGACCGAAAACCGGTCAATAACCGTCGCTAAATCGGAAGAGGGCGCGTCTATCGTTACCGTGTCCTCCGCGTCCTTTGTATCGGTTTTATACTGTATCGATTTGTCCATACGGTCATAGCGATACCAATAGCCATCCTGTTCAAAAGGCTGCTCTTTGAGTGCCGCCGGGTCAAAGTCCGGCGGCATTTCATATGTTTTCGTCAGCGTAGGAATGCCGTTTATCTCGATCGGCTCTACACTGACCGGCGTAAAAGCAGCCTGATCTCCATCAAGCAATACTTGCTCCGTACCAACTTCTGCTGCACCTGCCGCACTGATAAACAGTGCGGCAAGAAGTGGCATCATCAGCCACCGCCATTTCTTTTTCATTATCGTTTTCCCTCGTTTCTGTAGTTAGTAGCCGGTCTTCGGCAGCGTGGGCTTGGTATAGATCGGAGCGCGATGGATCTTTGTTACCCATGCGCTGGTCGAGCTGTCCCATTCGCCCTGATACGAGCCGCCGCAATCCACACGGTTCGTAATGTTGTATCCATTTGCCATATACGGCGGCACATAGACGTAAACCGTTGCCTTTTCCGTCATCTTGAATCCGGCGGGGACGGTGCCAAACTCGTAACGAATATCCGTCACATATTCACCGATTGCTAGTTTGAGCGACCCGGAATCCACCTTGAACGAATAGCGGTTGGTGGAAAGCAGGTTGTCCGCAAGCGTTCGATACCCGTTTTTGTTCGTCTTATAGGTGATCTTATACCATACTCGCGTATTGTATGTGCCGGTGGTAATCGTGCCTACGCGAACTGCATCCGTCGGGATTCGGTCATGCCAGAAGAAATTATCCAGCGGCACGTTGGACTGATTTGCAACATTTGTGATATCGTAACGCATATTATCGCCCGCATCTACCGTGTAATTGCCCGTTTTCTTAATGCTTGTTTTGATGCTTGCGGCATCGTTATACATCTCGATGCGGACCACATCGCCCTCGACCTTCAGTTGGACTTCAACTTTCTGTGTGTTGAGCTGATAAAATCGCGGAGCCTTAATTTCACGCACAAAGTAGCGTCCCAGCGGCAGCGGATTGGAAGCCGCAATGCCTCGGGAGTCCGAGGTAATCGTATCTACAATACGTCCGGTTTCCGCGTTTTCAACCTCAAACACCGCGCCTTGCAGCAGACTGCCTTTGAGCTGATTTGTGACCGGATTATCCTGCGAGGATTTCTTTACCACCTGAATTTGTCCGAGAACCGGCGTGTTTTCCACGACCAGTTCGGTCGTTTCTCCTCGGCGGATACGCAGCGTGCGAACCGTGCTGTCCAGCACATAACCCTGTGCCGCCGCGATTTCCTCGACTTTCAGCTTGATTTCGCTCTTTCCGTCCGTCAGAATATCGCGCAGCTCGATATAGCCGTCCTGATCGGTAGAATATTCGCCGATGAGATTGTTTGCTTCGTCTTTTACGAGGAAACGAACGCCGTAAATGCCTTTCTTCGTTACCGCGTCAATCTTCTTAATACGGATGCTTGCCAGTTTTTCGTTCTGAAATTCAACGGTCGCCAGCTCACCGGCTTTGACGATGACGTTCTGCGGTGTGCTGTCCAGTCGGTAGCCCTCCGGGCAGGAGAGCTCCGTGACAACATAAACGCCGTCCTCCAGACCGCTGACTGTCGCCAGACCGGCGGAATTGGTGGTGTATTTGCCGATAATTTCACCGTTTGCCTTGGCAACCCGGAACACGCAGCCGCTCAGCGGCTTGTTAGTGCCTTTGATGATTTTGCGGATTTGCAGGCCGTAGCTGCGGCTGTTAGTGAAAATAACCTCGTAAGTCTGGCCCTCTCGCAGCTGCACCGTTTTCGGCGTTTCGTCGATTACATAACCGGACGGCGCTTTGGTTTCGGTGATGATATAGGTTCCGGTGTCAAGTTCAGCGAGATGCACAATACCGTCCGCATCGCTTACAACATTTTCACGAACGACCGAGCCATCGCCGCGCGTTACCTTAAAGGACGCGCCTGCCAGCGGCTTGCTGGTCTGTGCATCAACCTTTTTGATGAGCAGGCCGGGTTTCTTGGTGTTTTCGATGGTAAGCGTGTAGGTTTTGCCCTGTTCCAGCGAAATTGTGCGCGGATTCTTATCCAGAATATAGCCGCCCGGAGCGGTAATCTCGGTCACGATATAATCTGCGGCATCCAGTCCCTCAACGAAGGCAGTACCGTCCTCGCCGGTTGTAATGTCCTCGCGGATCACATCGCCGTTTGCGCGAGTCAGCTTAAAGACTGCACCGGACAGCGGCTTCTTGGTTTCGGCGTCGATCTTGGTGATGGACAGTCCCGGCTTCTTGGTGTTCTCAATAGTGAGAGAAGTGTCCTTGTCGGTGGTATGCTCGATCTCATACGTCTTGTCATTCAGGATATACTCCTTGAGGGTTGCAACTTCCTGAACCTTGTAAGTACCTGCCGGAGCCTTTTCGATGGTGATCTTACCGTTTTCATCGGTGGTGTAGTCACCGAGCAGAGTTGCATCGCGCCAGATTTTGAACTGTACGCCTGCCAGCGGCTGCTTGGTCTGGCTGTCCACCTTGATGACCTCGAACTTCTTCTGTACGGTGTTATCCACTACGAGATCAACATTTCCGTCCGTCGTATGCTCGATGGTGATCGGTTCCTTATTCAGCACATAACCGGCAAGAGTGTGATACTCGCGGAAAGTATAAGTGCCGCTGTCAGCGTAGGAGATCGTGAACTTGCCGTCCGCGCCGGTCGTAAAGTAGCCGATGCTCTTCCCGTCCTTAAAGCCTTGGAACACAACGCCCTGCAACGGCTTGCCGGTATCCTTGTCAATCTTAGTGACGGTAATATCCTTCTTCATCACATTGGGAATTGTGAAGAAAGTCGGGTACTCGGAATTGTTTTCGATGGTGAATACCTTTTCATTCAGCACATACTTCGGGTCGGTAATGACCTCCTGTGCCTGATAAGTACCCGGCTCTGCATACGGAAGCCAGATACGGCCATCCGCGCCGGTGGTGTAATTGCCGAGCAGCTTACCGTCCTTATAGATCTCAAAGGTTACGCCCTCGATGGGCTTATGGGTTTCGGCATCAATCTTATAGATGCCAAAATGCTTCTTAATAGTGTTGGCAAAGGTGAGGGTCGGGATTTCCGCCTGATCCTTAACCAGCTCGACCGTCTGCTCACCAGCATCCATGTTATAGTGCTCGGTATCGCCGCCGGTTTCCTTAACACGGTAAGTACCCGGCTGGAGATTTTCAACCATCGCTTCGCCGTTCTGGTTGGTCGTTACCGTAGTCAAATGCGCATCATTGTAATAAACATCAAACTTCCAGCCGGACAGCGGAACCTTGGTTTCCTTGTCGATTTTCACAATACGGATGGATAATTTTTTTGTATTTGCAACATTGACTTCGCGGATGAGCTGCGTCGGGTCAGCAGTCGGGTCAATATAGACCTCGTGTACCTGCTCGTCGCGAAGATAACCCTGCGGCGGTTCGGTTTCGACTACCTGATAAAATCCCTTGGGCAGATCGTACAGACCGGCATTGCCGTTTACATCGGTTTTTACGGTTGCAAGTACCTGACCGTCGCGGCGAATTTCAAAAGTCGCGCCCGGCAGCGGCATGGTGGTGTCCTTATCATACTTATAGATACGGATACCGCCCTGCGGCGCGTTCCTGAAGGTCAGTTCGATGTCTTTGCTGTTGTCCCACGCAAAGGTCTGAATGTCGCTGCCATCGGTCACATAACCCTCCGGCGCGGCGGTTTCGTATACCTCAAAAGAGCCTTTCGGCAGGTCACGTCCCTGTACTGTGATTTCTCCGAGTGCATCTGTGGTGAAGCTGTGTTTATAATCGTTGTCAATGCCGCGAATTTCAAACACCGCGCCCATCAGGTTGCGGCCGTCCGCGCTGCTGATTTTATGGATTTTGAACGTGTGGTCACTGCTGTTTGCAAGCTGCAATTCGATGGTCTGACCGCTTTTTGTGCCGGTGTTGACCGTCTTTGCAGGCAAAAGCGTGTAGCCTTTCGGTGCGGCGGTTTCTTTTATCGTAACGTTGGTATTCAGCGGCAAATCGTTGAAAACCACCTCGCCGGACGCGGAAGAAACGCTGGTCAGCGGTGCTTTTTGTCCGGGGTAGGTCAGCTCAAAGGTACAGCCTGCCAGTCCCGCACCGGCTTCATCGGTTTTCAGGATACGCACGCGAACCGTACCCTGTGCGACCTCCTGATTGACGAAAACAAGCTGTGCGGCGGACTGCTTGACCGCCGGTTCGACCAGAATGACCGGCTGAACACCGCTGGCGTTGGTCGATGCAACATAAACATCATAGCGGTCTACATTCATCGTCGCAGTAACAGAAGTCTGCAACTTGGTGTCTGCCGCGTCCATCTGCTCGGCGGTCGTTTTCGGGATACACAGCAGAAAAGTTTCGCCGTAAGCCATATCGTTGCCGTTTTTGTACAGCGTTTTGTCATTCCGCACATTGCTCAGCGTCAATGTGCCGTTTGTGCTTTTCACGCCAGTTTCGCTCATCAGAAATGCGCCGGTCGGCAGTTTGTCAGCTTTGAGCGTGATTTTATTGCCGCGTACAAACGTGGCGGAAGCCGCCGCCATCGGCAGAACCAGACAAGTCTGTCCGTCAATCTGTTTTTCTGCGAACACGCCGGATTTGATAATGCCGCCGGTCAGATTGATTGAGCCGTTTTTTACATTTGCTGCGCTGTATGTGCTGCTGCCCGGCGTATAATTGATTGTGCAGCCGGTCCACGGCGCATGGTTTTTCCCGTTCGGACCCCACACATTGTAGAATGTGTTGCCGTATTCCAGCATCTTGATTGCGGCGTACAGTGTCAACGCCTCGGAGGTGGTAGATGCGCTCAGCGTCTTGCCGGACGCGCGATAACCGAGAGCCGTAGAACTTGTGTAGCTCACGCCGTAACTGCTGTTCGCCGCAATCTGTGCATCGCCCAGCGCAACCCAGATAGCCGCCTGCGACGCGGAAAAGTACATATCCGCTGTGAAGTTGCTCGCGGTCAGCGGTGCCTGCACCCAGCTGATAAACTCGTTCAGAGTCGTGCGGGAATCGCTGCGTGTCGCCACGCCGTAAACGTGCATATCGGAAACTTTTCCGGTAACGGTATACGGCTTGCCGCCGGTTCCCGGATTGGTTTTCGCGTGGTCGGCGCAGTATGCGCGAATTGTCGTGCCATCCGATGCTTTGGTGTACATCGGCCATACATTGCGCGGTGTACCATTCTGCTGGAACCACGCCTTGCTGACGCCCTTGTCCGCCACATTGTAGGTTTCACCGACCTTGATTTCGATAGCAGAGGCTTTGTTGTCCTCGTCTGCCGCACCGGCAAGCGGTACGCTCACCGTCATGCAGGAAAGGGCGGTCACAGCTGACAGAATAGCCGCTGTGAACCGCTGAGGGAGAGAAAATTTCATAAAATCACCTGTTTCTTTGCAAAATAAAACGAGAGATCGTGAATGACCTCTCGTTTGTGCGGTTAATTCGGATTAAAAGCAGCCGAACGACTGAACCGCATAGAATTGCCCATATTCATTTTGGACGATAGCCACGCCGACCGCATTGACTTCTTCGCTGAGAATCCATGCGCGGTGCGGCTCGGAGTTCATGAAGCAGTTCATCATGGACTGCGGCGTGGATACGTCTGTACCGCTGAGAATATTCTCGGCGCAGTAATTCTGTGGTGTGATGCCGATTTCGTGCATCAGATCGACCTTGGTACCGTTCGGACGCTCGTGCGAGAACGAAACAATAATTTCCTGTGCGCGGACCTGTGCCATCTCGTGCAGGGCATCGTTCGACTGTGCGGGCGGCAGACCGGCAGTTTCGCGGGCATCGTTGATTAAATCGAGCATTTCCTGCTCCAGCACGGTAAAATCTTCAGAAACTGCCGGTGCTTCGGTTGCGATGGGTGGGATGGAATACGATGGTGCGGTGGACACAGGAAGAATAGCGGGCACAGTGCAGGCAATAGCCGCACTGCACAGTAAGCTGATAGCAGTAGTCATAAGTCCCTCCTTGCTGCACTGCTTCTGATCTGAAAAGATAGGGCAGTGCGTTTCATCATATAATCAGTTTGGGATCATATTCCGGGATATAAAACACGCAGGTACACAATACGGAAATCATCTGCTGTTCCCAATAACGTAGTTCAGCAGAAAGAATTGATATTTCATCTGGAATACCGTCTGGTACATTACATAACCAGCGTGCCTTTTCAATATTTTGCTGTATGACAGCATTACATTCTTCCTTTGTAACTGCAAATTTTGTGTAATTGCGGTTACGATTTTCCTGATTGACGCGCTGTTTATAAGTACCGTTGCTCAACTCTTCTTGTGTGGCAAAATACTCGTTGAAATGTGCATCCGGAATATCATACTTCTGATCGAATCCGTAAACAGAGAGCAGTTTCTGCATTAACCGCACATCTGTTTTTGCGCCTTCGACCAGAAAGAGTATCTTCGGCTTATTCATTGAATTCACCACTCATATAGAGCTTTTCCAGATTGTGACCTTCACGAAGTTCACGTTTTGTGGCATTGGCGAAAGAGTTCAGTCCGTTTTCGGAGAGAATGAAGTAACAATCCGGACGCATGATTCGATTAGACAAAAGATTGGTATTATGCGATGTCAGGATTGTTTGAAACTGCGGCATGTTTTCCAGCAGTTTAACAATCGTTTCTGCCAGTTCATAGTGATAAAATGCGTCAAACTCGTCAATAAACATCAGAGAAACATCCGCGGCGGTCTTATACCAATAGAAGAAAGTATACAGTGCGCGTGTGCCGCTGGAAGCTGTTTTGACAAAGGGCAGAGGTACCTTTGTATCGAAATACAGACGCTGCTCACCATCGGTATCCTGTCGAACAATCAGATTTTCTTTGATGCCCGCCTGATGCAGAAACTGTTCAAACTCATGCAGAACAGCATCATCAAAGATGAAATCCAGATAATTAGAGCTGTTGCTTCGGTATCCGATGTATTTGTTCTCGTCAAGACTGCGGAACCATAGCATATGTGATACAAAATGTAAAAGCTGATACAATGGGTGATCGGCTTCCAGAGAAGAGTTCGCAATACTGTATTTCAAAATAGAGTCTGAACCGCGGAAGTTCAAGTTCAACGTAGGCATAAGGTCACGCAGCGGTTCGAGCATACCTTCGGAAACGGCGTAATCATACTCATACAAAATATTGCCATTCAGCAGGACCTTTTCCCAGATCAGCTCACGCTTAGCATTTTTGCGGTATTGGTATCTTACTTCTCCGTTATCGAATGAAAACAGATAATCAAACTGAGCATAATCCGTTGTGCTGTCGGCATTCAGATAATAATTATACAGTTCAGAAGACACATTGTTGCTGGTCAGCGTCGATACAATATCAAAGAGTGCCAGTCCCAGGTTGGTCTTGCCAACGGAATTTCGCCCGTAAACGATAATCTTATTCAGAAGACCATCTTTCACGCAGGTATTATTAAACTGGTAATCGCGGACATCAGAAAAATCAATCGTAACAGGGTGCAGAAAGCTCTTAAATCCCTGTACTTCAAATCGTTTCAGCATACAATCATTCCTCCCTTGGATATAGTATATCCAACATAAGACGGGAAGTCAATCACGGCCGTAAAAAAATTACGGCAAAATATCAAGTGCTTTTACGATGGTTAAATGCGGTAAGAATACATGGTGGTGCGCGTGATAATTTTTGTCTGTTTTTCATGGCTGTTCTCCATCTGCAAAGCGGTTTTGCAGAAACTCAAGGAACAAATCCTCGATATTGATATCTGGCGGTATCCGGTGCAGATACGGCTCAAACCGTTTGCGTGAAAAGCTGATATTGTCTTTTTTCCTCTCTGCGGATGTTATCAGTGCTTGCTTCCATACCTTGTTCAGTTCTTCGGACGGAATAGACGGCGGCGGACAGATTTTCTTAATCTGCTTCATCATAGCGACAGATATCCGATGATTTTCTGTATTCAGTCGCTTTTGAAACAGTTTTTGCGTGCCTTCATCGTAATACGAGATTGCAACGCCGCACATCATATTCAGCTTACGCTCATCTACTGCATTAAGCAGGGGTTGAATCAGATATGTCAGCCGCACGGTTTGTCGCACATCATTGACCCCAACTCCGAAGAAACACGCTACTCTCTCTCGAGCTTTTAACTTGTGGTGGATTTCACCACAAGTTGCAGTAACCAAATCACTGCGTTTCCCCTGCTGACGATAAGCATCGAGCAGCGCACGATATGCCCAGCCACGCTCGCTGGGGAGCAGACTCTGCCGCCGCTGCAAATTTGTGACGGTAGCAATCACAACGGCTCTGGCATTGTCAACGAATTCAATATCTGCGGTGATTTCCTTGCGCCCCAGCATTTTGCAGGCGGCAACGCGGTTATGCCCGCTGAGAATTTCATAGCCGTGTTCGGACGGCCGAACCTTGATGTTTTCGATCAGTCCGTTCTCTGCAATATCATCGGCAAGCATCTTCAAATTCTCCTGACTGTACGGCTTGAAGCCGATGTGAGAGGTGCGGAACGGGTGAAGCTGCTCAATAGGAAGCTCCATCGTCACGCGCTTCTTCTTTGCCGGTGGTGCGGCTGCACCGAACAAGGCTTCAAATGCTTCATCGACCGAATCATTAACATCGGCTGATTGGGTGGCAGATTTTGCGCTGCGCTCTTTCAGTGCGTTGGCAAGTGCTGATTTAGCCATGCTGCATGACCTCCTCTGCAACCGCGCGATAAGAAATCGCCGCCGTATTCTGCGGAGCGTACTCCAGCAGGCTGACACCGATAGCCGGGTGTTCCGCGACCTTGATGGAATAGTCTATCGGCTGCTCGAAAATGTGCATCTGCTCGCCATAACGCTCCTGTATATTCTGCCGCGAAATCTGATTGAGAATGGTGCGCGGCATGAACATCGTCAGTAGAATATCTGCCTGTTTCAGTGACGGGTTGAGCGACTGCTGCACCTTATGAATGATTTCGATGGTGTCATTCAGACCGGCCGTATCGAGAAAATGCGCCTGCGTGGGAATGATGACACGGTCCGAAGCGGTAAGGGCGTTGATCATCTGCAAGTCCAGATGCGGGCTGCAATCAATCAGAATGTAGTCGTAACGGGTTTTGAGCCGCTCCACAATAGTGGACAGCACTTTTTCCGGTGCTATGCCATCGTTATCATTCGGAAACATGGCACGGGTATTCTGCATACTGACGAGCCGCGACAGGATACCGGCCAGCTTTTTATTCGCCGGAATGAGGTGCAGGTTGTTCGATGCCTGCTGAATGGTGCGCTCGATGGTCTCGTTCAGCAGTTCCGGCATATCGATCGCCTGAAACATCAGGTTCGCCAGCGTACTTGGCAGGGCCGATGGTTCATAGCCGAGCGAGAGCGTTAAGCTGCCCTGCTGGTCGTTGTCAATGAGCAGGACGCGCTTGCCGTGCTCTGCCAGTGCCGCACCGATGTTGCAGGTGCTGGTGGTCTTTCCCGTGCCGCCTTTTCCGCAGCATAAACTGATTACCATAATTGCCTCCTTTTGCAAAAGGTTGAGGTATCGTCTGCAAAAGAATACAGAAGAGGAAGGATTCGCTCGCGTACCCCATTTATACCCCAAGCAGAAATTACGAAGCACATTTCATGTAGACTAAGTGGTATAAATAGTTACAAAAAACATATGATATATCATGTAATAAACATATTTGTACACAATTTGATTTCAAACCAGAATTCGAATCCCACCTTCTCCGCCACATAAAGCCGTCCGAGAGGACGGCTTTTTTGTGCTCTCCGGGCTTTTCACGCGTATATCCCCTGCTAAACCGCGGTGGCAGTGCCGTTTTGGCCGCTGCATACAGCCGCCCGTTCCGGCTGCCGCGCGGCATCGCCTTTTCTGCGCTGCTTTCGATTATTGCGTTCTTCCGGGATGGAATATGCAGTCGAAATATGATACAATAGAGAACGGTACTCTGGGGAGGAAAAGGATCATGTCGAAGGATGAATATTTGATCACAGATGCGCCGCTGAAGGCGCTTACAGTTTTTGCAATGCCGATGATTCTCGGCAGCTTTTTTCAGCAGGTGTACAATATGGCTGACTCCATCATCGTCGGTCAGTTTGTCGGCTCCTCTGCTCTTGCAGCGGTCGGCGCCTGCGCTGCCCTGACCAATGTTTTCATCTGCGTGGCGATGGGAGCCGGCGTCGGCGCCGGTGTGCTCGTGAGCCGCTATTTCGGCGCCAGAGAATACGGCAAAATGAAAACCATCGTGTCAACCTCCCTGCTCAGCTTTTTTGTTCTGAGCATCATTCTCGGAGTCTTTAGCTTTGGCTTTTCCCACGCGATGATGAGCGGACTGCAAACTCCTGCCGATATACTGGAGGAGGCAGTGCTGTATCTGCGGGTCTATTTCGCAGGCTTTCCGTTCCTGTTTATGTACAACATCCTCTCAACGATGTTCACCTCCATCGGCGAATCAAAAATCCCGCTGGGACTGCTGATCTTTTCGTCCGTTCTCAATATCCTCATGGATCTCTGGATGGTGGCCGGTCTTGGCCTCGGCGTGTTCGGCGCGGCGCTTGCGACACTGATCGCGCAGGGCATTTCCGCTGTGCTGTCGCTTTTGATCTTGCTTCGGCGAATGCGGCGCTACAAGAGCGCTTTTCACCGGTTTGACGGGCAGGAGCTGTGTTCCATGCTTCAAATCGCTGTCCCGTCGGTCCTTCAGCAGTCTACCGTGTCCATCGGCATGATGCTCGTGCAGGCGGTCGTCAACCCCTTCGGCACACAGGCCCTCGCGGGCTATGCGGCGACGATGCGGGTGGAGAATGTGTTTTCTCTGATTTTTGTATCCATCGGCAATGCGGTCTCGCCGTATGTTTCGCAGAACCTTGGCGCCGGGAAAAAACAGCGCATCAAAAAAGGCTATCATGCCGCACTGCTGCTGGATGTATGCTTCGCAGTCCTTGCCTTTATCGTCATCGAAACGCTGCACACGCAGATTTCCTCGCTGTTCCTCGGAAAAGACGGAACCGCGCTGGCCTATCAGGTGTCCGGGGATTACATGAGATGGCTCGGCTTCTTCTTTATCTTTATGGGCATCAAGATGGCGACCGACGGCGTTCTTCGCGGACTCGGGATCATGCGCCCGTTCCTCGCCGCAAACATGGTAAATCTCGCGATCCGTCTGTCCGTTGCCCTGATCTGCGCGCCGCGTTTCGGCATTGCATTTGTCTGGCTCGCTGTACCGGCCGGCTGGCTCGCCAACTTTTTAATCTCCTACGCAGCACTCCGAAGATCCTGGCCGGCTGAGAAAGCGGTGTCATCTCGATAATTTCCGATTCGCCGTTCCGAACTGCTGCGTATATTCTTGACAGGGACGGGGAAAAACGGTATAATAATACTGCTGTCCGGATGCTCGGACAGCAAATGCAAGGTTAGTTCATCGGTAGAACGGTCGCTTCCCAAGCCACAGAGGCGGGTTCGATTCCCGTACCTTGCTCCAGAATGTATCGAGGCTGTCGGAAGGCTATGCTTTTCCGACAGCCTTATTTTCATATCCCTGTCGCCGTTTTCCTTTTTCTATGGTATACTGTAGTTTTCTATGGTATACTGTAGGCAGAAACCGTACAATAAAAGGAGGAAAACTTATGAGCAGACTTCGTTATTTTCTCGCGGCGGCGCTGGTCGCCGGAAGCATGGCCGTATGCGCGGGCGCAGCGGATACCGCAGACCGGGACGCGCTGCTCGAAACAGCCGTGACGCATCTTCAGCAGCAGTGGCAGACGGGCAATACTTCCGCTTATGACAAAACCGATGACTATTATGCGTCGATTTATTCGCTGATGCCGGAGAAAAACCTGTATGAGCTGTTTTTTTCGATAGACGTTTCACGCCATAACCACGGAATCATCAACATGCAGACCGGAAAGGTCATCGTACCGCCCGAATACGATACGGTCGAACGGCTGGAAAACGATACCTTCCTCCTGACAAAAAGCGGACAGGAGCCGAACACGCTCGACTGCTGGTTCTCCGACACCGAGGGAAACCTCACCGTGGCGGCGTCAGGTCTTCCCGGCTCCATGATCTGCTCCGCCGGTGAGGAAATGTACATTCTCGCGTCCTATGAGAAAAAGCCGGTCCGCGACGTGATCTTCTATGAAGAGCCTACCGTTACGCAGTGCGATGTGCTCCAGTACAGACTGCTCGACAGCGACATGAACGTCGTGCGCGGCGATCTGGACGGCGGCATCATGGTCACGCCTCCGACATTCCATGACGGCCTGATGGCTGTTCAGACCGGCAGCACGCTGTGGGACGGCTCGATCAAGTACGGCGCATACGGCAACGGCAAATACGGTCTGATCGATACGACCGGCAAATTCGTCAGCGCGAACGATTTTGACAGCATCCAGTGGAACTACACGCGCATCATCGGCAAACGCGGCGACAAGTTCTATCTGATCGCGCCCGACGGCGGCGAGACCGCCCTGCCGAAAAACCTGGACCAGTACAGCGCATGGACGACCGCCGAGGTGGACAGCGCCGCTGAACACGGTCTGTCCCTTGTAAACTATCACTATCCGCGTCTGGACATCACGCGCGTGGACTTCGCCGCACAGGCGGTGCAGCTGTACCGCGTGCTCACGCCGGACGGACAGGCCGCACCGGACGAAACGCCGTACACCGACTGCGACGATGAGAACGTCCGGCTTGCCGCCGCACTCGGCATCGTCACCGGCTACGAGGACGGCACGTTCCGCCCCTTTGCGACCATCACGCGCGAGGAGGCGGCAGCCATGCTGAATCGCCTTTACAAAATCCTCGGCGGTACGCAGACCGTGGAGAGCCGCGAACAGTATACGGATGACGCGCAGTTCGGCGCGTGGTCGCGCGACAGCATTTACGCGATGCGCGAGATCGGCATCATGAAGGGCGAGGAGAACAACGCCTTCCATCCTGCCGGCGGCTATACCGGCGAGCAGGCGCTCGTTACGATGGAGCGTCTGTACAATAAACTGCATCAATAACACAAACGGCTCCCGGTGAAATCTAATCACCGGGAGCCGTTTTCTTCTCTCTTTTTACCCTCACCTGACGAGGAATGCGTCCGGCAGGGTTCTGCCCTCTTCATTCTGCGAGAGCGTGGTCGGACTCGTGATCTCGCGGCCCTTGTAAACCATGACCGAGGACGAGCCGCCGTCCAGCATAGACGCCTGATATGCGCCGTACTCGCCCATGATCTCGCCGCAGCGCTCGATGGAAATGCCGAACGAGTGGAACTGACGGCCGTCGATAACGAGCATGAGCACCGTGCCGTCCTTGGCCTGACCGATGGCAGTGCGCGGCTGCTGATCGTTCAGACCCGTACCGGCCACAAGGTTCTGGCCGTTGATGATGAGCGCCGGATGGAACTCGACCGCGTCGCGCAGCCCGCTCGTGTCCGAGAACTCACCGACCTGAAGATGATTGCTCTCGTCGAAGCCGATGATCTTCCAGCCGTTGCCGACCGCGCCCTGTATCTCGGTGCCCTCGCTCTTGAGGAAGCCGTATGGCAGACCGCCCGTGCCGTTGCCCTCGTAGTCCGCAAAGCCAGAGGCGTTGATGCCGAGCACGGCGTCATAGCGGCTGACGATCTCCGAAACGTACGAGCCGTAGTCGCCGAGGCCCTCGCAGGTGCCGACATAGACGTTTTCCGGCTTTTTGCAGAGCGCGAGCTTGCCTGCATATTCCAGTCCGAGCGCGTCCTCGCCCGTCTGTTCAACGATAAGGATGCCATGCTTTACATCGAGCGCCAGCACCGGGTCGCCCTGCCGGGTCTTGAGGCCGGTGTCGTAGCCCTTCCTGGTCGCGTCATCGATGAAATCGAACTCAAAGCCCTCGTAGCCCTGTTCCTTGATGTCCGGGTTTTCGTCGAGGAAGCTCTCGAACTCGGTCTCGTCCAGCTCGCTGTACAGCTTGTAGAATCTGGCCTTCGGACTGATGGCCTGCTCCTCGCCGTCCGTGTCGAGCGTGAAGTCCCAGAAGCTCTCCGCGCCGGCCTGCTTCTGGTTCATCAGATAGCGCTTGGCCATGACCTTTTCGATCATGTCGTGCGGAATAAAGCTCGTGGCGAGCCACTGGTGGGTCATCGTACCCATTGCCGTCTCGATGTACCATTCGCGCCACTTGGTCACGAAGGCATTGTCCGTATACAGCAGAAATGGATAGACGACGGTCAGACCCGTCAGCAGCAGACAGGTCAAAATCAGGGAAAAGCGGTGTTTTGCGCCGTTCATGGTCCCAAATCGTCCCTTTCGTATTTATCTCTACCGATGCCGCCGGTTCTCTCCCTCCCGGCGGCCGTTTCCTCTGTTTTTCTCAGCTGCGAAGTCCCCTCACTTCTGCTGCTGCGGCTTTTTCGGCGTGCGGCGGCGGTGGTGGCGGCGCGGCGCGGCAGGCTTTGCGTCCGCCGTCTTTGCCTGCGCCTCC
>OODC01000209.1_pt1 | contig 45869 bp, 40 predicted proteins | sample 1671711 | NCBI WGS metagenome assembly OODC01 (sample SAMN06348184, study PRJEB24527) | human gut metagenome | reverse complement strand
GGTGCTGCCTGCTACAACAAGTTCAAGAATACCCAGCTGCCTGACTGGCTGGCATTCTTCTCCGGCAAGCGCTTCGTTGCCATTGCTACCGGCGTGATCTCCATTCTGGTGTCCGTCGTTCTGCTGTTCGTCTGGCCCGTCATCTTCGGTGCTCTGGTCGCCGTCGGCAACGGCATCGCTGGCATGGACGGCATCGGCGCTGGCATCTACGCCTTCCTGAACCGTCTGCTGATCCCCACCGGTCTGCACCACGCTCTGAACAACGTGTTCTGGTTCGACACCATCGGCCTGGGCGACCTGTCCCACTTCTGGGCAGGCGAGACCAGCGCAGATGTGGGCTGGAGCCTGGGCATGTACATGTCCGGTTTCTTCCCCTGCATGATGTTCGGTATTGCCGGTGCTGCTCTGGCAATGGTCAAGACCGCCAAGAACAAGAAGGCTGCTATCGGTCTGGTTCTGTCCGCTGCCATCTGCGCCTTCGTCTGCGGCGTTACCGAGCCCTTCGAGTTCGGCTTCATGTTCCTGTGCTTCCCGCTGTACGTTGTGTACTCCGCTCTGTACGGCATCTTCACCATCATCACCTACTACTCCGGTTTCCGTGCTGGCTTCTGCTTCTCTGCAGGTGCTACCGACCTGGTGTTCTCCGCTTCTCTGCCTGCAGCTGCTAAGACCTGGATGATCATTCCTCTGGGCATCGCTGCATTCGTGGTGTTCTACTTCGTGTTCTACTTCGCCATCACCAAGTTCGACCTGAAGACCCCCGGCCGTGAGGACGAGGATGCCGAAGAGGCTGAGAAGAAGGTCGTTCTGGCCAACAACAACTACACTGAGGTTGCTGCTGGCGTGCTGAAGGCCATCGGCGGCAAGGAGAACGTCTCCAGCGTGGACTACTGCGCTACCCGCCTGCGCTTCACCATCAAGGACTACACCGCTGTGGATGAGAAGGCTGTGAAGGCTGCCGGCGCTGCCGGTGTCATCCGTCCCGACAAGACCACCTGCCAGGTCATCATCGGCACCAAGGTGCAGTTCGTGTATGATGAGCTGAAGAAGATGCTGTAAGCATCCTTCTGAGCACGCTTCCGCGCGGAAGGCTGGTTGCTTCCGCATCCATTCCCAAACTGTAAAAATGCCGCCGAGGGCGGGCGTTTACGCCCCGCTTTCGGCGGCATTTTGTTTTGTTCACAAACCGGCTACCCTTTTGGCCGGAAAACGTGCTATACTGAAAACAACAAAGCAAAATAACAGGAGGTTCCCCATTATGAAGATCATTCGTGCAAAAGATTACAAGGACATGTCCCGCAAGGCTGCCAACATCATCTCCGCACAGGTCATTATGAAGCCCAACTGCGTGCTGGGTCTGGCGACCGGCGGCACCCCTGTTGGCGCATACGCTCAGCTGGTGGACTGGTACAACAAGGGCGACCTGGATTTCTCTGAGGTCACCACCGTCAATCTGGACGAGTACCGCGGCCTGCCCAAGGAGCACCCCGAAAGCTATTGGAGCTTTATGCACAAGAACCTGTTTGACAAGGTCAACATCCGCCCCGAGGCCATCCACCTGCCCGACGGCACCAACCCCGATGCTGCGGATGCCTGCAAAAAGTACAACGAGATCATCCACAGCGTGGGCGGCATCGACCTGCAGCTGCTGGGCCTTGGCCCCAACGGCCACATCGGCTTCAACGAGCCGGGCGAGGCCTTTGAGCTGGAGACCCACTGCGTGGATCTGACCCCTGCCACCATCGAGGCCAACAAGCGCTTCTTTGACGGCAACGAGGATCTGGTGCCCAAGCAGGCCTACACCATGGGCATCAAGACCATCATGCAGGCCCGCAAGGTGCTGGTGGTGGCCAACGGTCTGGCAAAGGCCAAGGCAGTCAAGGCGGTCGTCTCCGGCCCTGTGACCCCCGAGTGCCCGGGCTCCATCCTGCAGATGCACCCCGATTGCATCCTTGTGGCCGATGAGGAAGCACTGAGCCTGCTGTAATGAAACCTCTCCGTCATTGCTGCGCAATGCCACCTCCCCTAATGAGGGGAGGCCTTGGCAGCCGATTTCAGTGAATCTTTTTGCCAAAGGCTCCCCTTGTAGGGGAGCTGGCGGGCGCAAGCCCGACTGAGAGGTTGCACGAAGGAAAGCGTGAGAATAAGAATATGATCATCAAAAATGCTCTGATTTATACCCCCCGCCACACCTTTGAGGAGGGGAGCCTGACCATCCGGGAGGGGCGCATCGTGCCCTTTGCACAGCCGGAGGAAGGCGAAGAGATCGTGGATGCCAAGGGCGCGTACGCTCTGCCGGGCCTGGTGGATATCCACTTCCACGGTGCTATGGGCAAGGATTTCTGTGACGGCAATGAAGAAGCCATCCAGACCCTGGCCGATTTTGAGGCCGGTAAGGGTGTGCTGGCCATCTGCCCCGCCACCATGACTTTCTCAGAAGAGATCCTGAACGGTGTGATGGATGCTGCCGCCGCCCATCAAAACGGCAGGGGCGCAGACCTTGTGGGCATCAACATGGAGGGGCCCTTCATCAGCCCCAACAAGGTGGGTGCCCAGAACCCGGAGTATCTCCACAAGGCGGATGTTGCAATGTTCCGCCGCCTGCAGAAGCGGGCAAACGGCCTGATCAAGCTGGTGGATATCGCCCCGGAGGAGCCGGGTGCGCTGGAGTTCATTGCCGCCTGCCATGACGAGGTGCGGATCTCCATTGCCCACACCTGCACCAGCTACGACACCGCCAACGCTGCCTTTGACGCAGGCGCGACCCACATGACCCACCTGTACAACGCCATGCCCGGCATCACCCACCGGGAGCCCGGCCCCATTATTGCGGCGCTGGAACGGGGCGCGGAGGTGGAGCTCATCACCGACAATGTCCACATCCACCCGGCCATGGTGCGGTTCACCTTCAACACCTTCGGGGATGACCATGTCATCCTGATCGCCGACAGCATGATGGCCTGCGGCCTGCCCGACGGCCAGTACAGCCTGGGCGGCCAGGCGGTCACAGTCAGCGGCCCCCGTGCTACCCTGACCGAGCACCCCGGCACCATTGCGGGCAGTGCCACCTGCCTGTACGACTGCATGAAGCGTGCCGTGCTAGAGATGAACGTCCCGCTGGAAAGCGCTGTCCGCGCCGCCAGCGAAAACCCCGCCAAGAGCATTGGCATCGACAATGATTACGGCAGTCTGGCTGCAGGCCGCTACGGCAATGTGATCCTGGCAGACAAGGAACTGAATATTCAGGCTGTCTACCAGAAAGGAACCCGTATCGTATGAACCCCGAGAACCTGACCTGGCGGCTGCTGACCGCCGAAGAGCTGACGAACGTTTACCTGAACGAGATGCGCCGGGATTTTCCTGCCGGAGAGCTGAAGCCCCTGAGCATGATCCTGAACAGCGAGGCCGCCGGTACCGCCCACACCTGGGGCGTGTATGAGGACGACGCGCTGGTGGCGTATCTGTTGATGGTGCGGCCCGTGGGCTGTGAGGTGAGCCAGCTGGACTACTTTGCCGTTCTGCCCCAGTATCGGGCCGGCGGCATCGGAGCCGCTCTGCTTGCCGCCCTGCCTGACCACGAGAAGGGCGCGCAGGCCATCCTCATTGAAGCGGAGTGCCCCGAAAAAGCGGAGGACGAGGCCATGGCCGTGCGCCGCCTGGGCTTTTACGCCCGGTGCGGGGCCAAGGACACCGGCTGGACAGAGCATCTCTTTGATGCCTGGTTCCGGGTGCTGGTGCTCCCCTGCTGCGGCGGAAAGGTGCGCAGCCCCGAGGAAGCCGTGCGGCAGCTGGCAGACTGCTACCGCCGCACCATGGGCGAGCCCCAGTGGCGCAGGAACGTCACCTTCTACCGCCCCGATGGTGTGGAGGTGCAGTTCTGAGAGGTTGAATTCTGTCCCTTGACAGTCTGGGTAAATATGGTACTATGATGATAGGAACAAACCAGATCTGAAATGGGAGGAATTTCTGATGCGCAATGTTTTTTCCCGCCGTGATTTTCTGAAAGCATCTGCCGCCGCTGTGCTGGCCGCTTCTGCCGCTGGTGTCCTCACCGGCTGTGATGGGGGCGGCAGCGAGATCCCGTCCGCAACCATCGGGCTGGGTGAGTTTGAAGTGACCATGACCGGCAACATGACCATCACTGGTGATGAGGTCGTGGGCAATGAGAACGCCAACGGCTACCTCTGCAAACCCAATGTGCGGATTCGGTACAATGGTGCAGCCAGCGAGATCAAATACAATTTTGCCGGTGTCTTTGCGGCAAAAATTGATAAGACCGCGCTGGAACTGACCAATGGAAAAGAGGAAATCTCCTCTAAACTGACAAAGACTTATGTGCCGCAGTTCCGTGCAAAGGCCAGTGGGTACGGTTCTTTTAAGCAGGGCGTACCCTTCAAGCTGTATGTGACCCTGCAAGGCAGGACAGCCGAGTTTGCTCTGACGAGCGACGGCAAAGTGACAGTCTCCGCTGTCGATAAAGTCTAATATCCCCCAAAAGCCCGAGGTGCACCCGCACCCCGGGCTTTTTTGCGCCCAAATTTTACATTGGGGCAAAAACATGTCCGAACAATTTACCTCGATTTTTCCCGCTTGTGGTCGAAGCGGTTCTCCGACTGGGATACAATAGTGCCGTACCCAAGGAAAACACGAAAACAAGAGCCGGGAACGGAAAGCCCGGATGTTTGGAGGACAAATATTATGAAAAAGATCACGCGTCGTTCGTTTCTCACTGTCTGCGGTGCAGTTGCTGCCGCTGCTGCCCTGACCGCCTGCGGCGGCTCTGCTTCTTCTTCTGCCTCTGCCGCTGCAGGCTCTGCTGCATCTTCCACCGCTGCTGCCCTGTCCGGCAACGTTGCTGCCGGTGGTTCCACCTCCATGAAGAACGTCATCGCTGCCCTGACCGAAGGCTTTGCTGAGGTTGAGCCGGGTGTCACCGTCAGCTACGACCCCACCGGTTCCGGCGCAGGCATCACCGGTGCTACCGACAAGACCCTGGACATCGGCCTGTCCTCTCGTGCCCTGAAGGACGACGAGAAGGCTGACGTGGATGGCACCACCATCGCTCTGGACGGCATCGCCATCATCGTCAACAATGCAAGCAAGGTGGAGGATCTGACCGTTGACCAGCTCAAACAGATGTTCACCGGCGAGATCACCAACTGGTCTGAGGTGGGCGGCGACGACGGCGAGATCGTTCTGATCGGCCGTGAGGCTGGCTCCGGCACCCGTGATGGCTTTGAGAGCATCGTGGATGTCAAGGACAGCTGCAAGTACGCGCAGGAGCTGACCGCTACCGGCGCTGTCATCAGCGCGGTTGAGGCCAACCCTCTGGCCATCGGCTACGCTTCCCTGTCCGCTGTGGGCGACACCGTGAAGATGGTCACCGTTGGCGGTGTGGAGTGCAGTGAGGAGACCGTCAAGGACGGCAGCTACGAGGTGCAGCGTCCCTTCGTGTTCGTCACCAACAAGTCTGTCGCTCTGTCTGAGCAGGCACAGGCCTTCTTCGACTTTGCCACCAGTGCCGATGCTGCTGACCTGATCCGCACTGCCGGTGCTGTTCCTGTGAATGAGTAATTGCGGAAAGCAATGATGCTATGAACAACAAAAAGATCTCTCTCCCCAGAACCCCTGCTGAGTGGCTGGAAGCGGTGATGAACTTCATCTTCTTCCTCTGCGGCATCCTGGCGGTGGGCTGTGTGCTCCTGATCTCAGTGTACATGGTCCTCTCCGGTGTGCCTGCCATCCAGAAGATCGGGCTGTTCCGGTTCCTGTTCGGCACCCGGTGGGCTTCCACCGCCGCCGACCCGGCCTACGGCATCCTGCCCTTCATCCTGTCCAGCGTTTACGGCACGCTGGGTGCCACCGTGATCGGTGTGCCCATTGGCCTGCTGACGGCGGTGTTCCTCTCCAAGGCCGCAGGCCCGAAGGTGCGCACCGTGGTCGTGACCGCCATTGAGCTGCTGAGCGGCATCCCCAGCGTGGTGTTCGGCCTGCTGGGCATGCAGGTGCTGGTGCCTGCCGTGGCCAGAACCTTTGGCAAGGCCTCCGGTGCCTGCCTGCTGAGCGCCATCGTGGTGCTGGCGGTGATGATCCTGCCCGGCATCGTGTCGGTGTCGGTCACAGCGCTCAACGCTGTGCCGCCGGAGTATGAGCAGGGCAGCCTGGCTCTGGGCGCAACGGATGTGGAGACCTGGTTCAAGGTCAGCGTCCCCGCTGCCAGGAGCGGCATTGCCGCCGGTATCGTGCTGGGCATCGGCCGCGCCATCGGCGAGGCCATGGCCGTGATGATGGTGGCTGGCAACAGCCCCAACATGCCGGACAGCCTGTTCCGCAGCGTCACCTTCCTGACCACCGCCATTGCCAAGGAGATGAGCTACGCCAGCGGCCTGCAGAAACAGGCGCTGTTCAGCATTGCGCTGGTGCTGTTCGTCTTTATCATGGGCATCAATATCCTGCTCAATGTTGTGCTGAAGGGAGGAAAGCGCGATGAATAACAGTGCTTCTGCCTCCCGCCGCACCTGGAACCGCGTGATGAACGCTCTGGTCCGGGCCTCGGCTGTGCTGGTCATCGTACTGGTGGCAGGCATTCTGGGCATGGTGCTGGTGCGCGGCATCCCGCACATCAGCTGGAAATTCCTGACCACCACCGCCAGTGTGCTGAAGGGCACGGACGGCATCCTGCCTGCGATCCTCAACACGCTGTATGTCATCCTGCTGACGCTTCTGATCGTACTGCCGCTGGGTGTGGGCGCGGCCGTTTACCTGACCGAGTACGCCCAGAACCGCAAGGTCATCTCGGTGATCGAGTTCACCAACGAGACGCTGGCGGGCATCCCCAGTATCATTTACGGTCTGGTGGGGATGCTGGTGTTCGCCCAGACGCTGGGCTTCCAGACCTGCCTGCTCTCCGGCAGCCTGACGCTGGTGATCATGAACCTGCCCACCATCATCCGCACCACCCAGGAATCCCTGAAAACAGTGCCCCAGGGCTACCGTGAGGGCGCGCTGGGTCTGGGTGCGGGCAAATGGCACATCATCCGCACCATCGTGCTGCCCTGCAGCATCGACGGCATCGTGACCGGCTGCATCCTGGCTGTGGGCCGCATCGTGGGCGAAAGCGCCGCGCTGCTCTTCACCGCCGGTGCCGCCGAGGTCATTGCCAACGGCGTGATCAAGGCCTACACCTCCAACGGTGCCACCCTGTCGGTGCTGCTCTATCTCCGTGCCTTTGAGGACGGCGATTTCGACTCTGCCTGGGCCATTGGTGCAGTGCTGCTGGTGCTGGTGCTTGCCATCAATCTGGCAGCACGGCTGGCCAAAACCAAACTGAAACAGAAGCTGTAAATAACTCCCTCCGTCATCGCTGCGCGATGCCACCTCCCTCACGGAGGGAGGCTTATCCTGCCCGCAACGCAAAAGGCTCCCTCTCAGAGGGAGCTGGCGCGGCATAGCCGCGACTGAGGGAGTCAATATAAGAGGAAAACTATGGAAAACGTATCACCCATTCTCACAGCCAAAAACCTGAATCTCTGGTACGGGGATTTCAAGGCGCTGAAAGATATTTCGCTGGACATGGGCGAGCGGGAGATCACGGCCCTTATCGGCCCCTCCGGCTGCGGCAAGTCCACCTTCCTGAAGACCCTGAACCGGATGAACGACCTTGTGCCCGGGATCCGCATCGAGGGCGATGTCCGCCTGAAAGGGCAGGACATCTTTGCCCGCGAGATGCAGCCCACTGAGCTGCGCCGCCGGGTGGGCATGGTGTTCCAGAAGGCCAACCCCTTCCCCATGAGCATCTACGATAACATCACCTACGGCCCCAGGCTGCACGGTGTGCACAACAAGGCAGAGCTGGACGAGCTGGTGGAAAGTTCCCTGCAGGGTGCCGCCCTCTGGAACGAGGTCAAGGACCGCCTGAAAAAGAGCGCTCTGGGCCTTTCCGGCGGCCAGCAGCAGCGCCTGTGCATTGCCCGCGCCCTGGCTGTCAAGCCCGAAGTCCTGCTGATGGATGAGCCCACCAGCGCCCTGGACCCCGGCTCCACCATGAAGGTGGAGGAGCTGATGAGCGAGCTGAAAAAGAACTACACCGTGGTCATCGTGACCCATAACATGCAGCAGGCAGCTCGTATCAGCGACCGCACCGCCTTCTTCCTGCTGGGCGAGCTGGTGGAAGCCGGCCCCACGGCGCAGATCTTCAGCACCCCGCAGGATAAGCGCACCGAGGATTACATTTCGGGCCGGTTCGGCTAAGGAGAAAAACGCAATGAGCAACCGTACACAATACGAAAACGACCTTGCCGCCCTGAAAACGGCCCTGACCGAGATGGGCCAGAGCGCTGCCGATGCCGTGGAAGCTGCAATGGAAGCCCTCTGCACCGCCGATGCCGAGGCTGCCGCCGCCGTGGCGCAGGGCGATGGCCGCATCAACAACATGGAGCGGGACATTGAGCACCGCTGCATGACCCTGCTGCTCCGCCAGCAGCCGGTGGCAGGCGACCTGCGCCGCATCTCCACCACCATGAAGGTGGTCACGGATGTGGAGCGCATCGGCGACCATGCCTCCGATATCGCGGAGATCATCCCCCATCTGGTCACTGTCCGCAAGGAGGGCGACCCTGCTGTGAGCCAGGCCATCAAGATGGGCCAGAAGGCGCACAAGATGATCCTGGATGCCCTGAATGCCCTGACCTCTGAGGACGAGCAGGCTGCCCTCAGGGTCATTGCCGCCGACGATGAGGTGGACTGCGATTTCAACGCCATCAAGCATACGCTGGCGCAGGAGATCGCCGCCGACCCCGGCAAGGTGGATGCCGCCCTGGATCTGCTCATGGTCATCAAGTACCTGGAGCGCATCGGCGACCACGCCGTGAATCTGGCCGAGTGGGTGGAGTTCGTCCGCAGCGGGCGTTATCATAACGAAAATATGTTCTGATCTCTTGTTTCTGTAAAAATTTGAGCTATTTGCAATTATTTCTGTGCCCCGCCCGTATTATAGGCAGAAAGGCTTCCCCAGAAAGCCTGATGAACTGGCTGCGGCGGGGGTCCGGCATCCCCCTGTCCCCGCCCGCCGCTGCCGCAACGGAGGGTTTTACGCTATGGTACAGACCAAGAATTTCCCGCTGGAAACGCGCGGCGAGGCGGTCAGCCGCGAAGCGCTGGTCCAGGCGGCATTACAGGAGATCACCCAGAATTACCGCGAAGCAAGCCTTTCCAATGTGGCCCGCAGCTACGGCGTTTCGCTGGCGTATGTCAGCGAGTGCGTCCGGGCCCAGACCGGAAAGACCTATAAGGAGCTGCTGCAGAAGCACCGGATGGAGACCGCCGCCCGCCTGCTGCGCCGCAGCGACCTGAACATCCAGCAGATCATCACCCAGGTGGGCTACGAGAACACCAGCTACTTCTACCGCCTGTTCCATGAGCGGTATGGCCAGAGCCCCCGGGAGTACCGCCGGGCACGCAGCCAGCGCACATAAGCGCATCCGTAAACGACCCTCTCCGCCTTTGCAGCAGGCTTTGACGGAGAGGGCCGTTTTGTGTTATATTAAAGCAGAACGATCAGGGCGGGCAGCGGCCTGCCGGAAGAGAGGTTGGATGACGATGTTTCGTGGAGCAAGACGTGCAGATCTGGATGCGATCCTGAAAATTTATGCCCGCGCCCGGCAGGCGATGGCGGATTCCGGCAACCCTACCCAGTGGGGAGATCATTTCCCGCCGCAGGAGCTGCTGGAAGAGGACATTGATTCCAACCGGCTGTTCCTCTACCTTGTAAACGGTGAGCTGGAGGGCGTGTTTGCCTTTACCCTTGGCCCGGACCCCACCTATGCCCGGATCGAGGATGGCAAGTGGCTGAACGATACCCTGCCCTACGGCACCATCCACCGGCTGGCTTCGGCGGGCAGGCACCCCGGCGTTGCCGCCGCTGTGATCACCTGGTGTCTGGAGCACTGCGAGAGCCTGCGGGCCGACACCCACGCCGACAACAAGATCATGCAGCACCTGCTGGAAGAAAACGGCTTTACCAGGTGCGGCATCATCCATGTGGAGGATGGCACGCCCCGCATTGCCTACCAGAAAATGTCCCTTACCCTGCCTTTGCGCCGGGATTGAACCGCAAAATGCGCCGCCCCACCGGAAACGATGGAGCGGCGCTGTTTTTATGCGGTTCTGTCAGCCGTGGAAGGGAGCGGGTGCGCCTGCGTTCAGGAAGCGGCAGCTGCTGCCGGAGCTTCCGGGGCGGGCTGCTCCGCCGCAGTTTCTTCCGGCGTGGGCTGGAAATACTTCTCGTACAGCTCCATGCCGATGCGGTAGCCCTGCCACACGATGACCGCCGTGCCTGCACCGGCCACGCCGATGATGGCGGCAGTGCCCAGAATGCTGGGCTCGCTCTCGATGGTGGCATCCCGGTACTGGGCTTCCACGGTGACGATGCTGCCCTTGGCCACGCTGCCCGCCGGGATGGTAAAGCTCTCCTCGTTGTAGGCGACCGCCGGGTTGCCCAGCAGGCTGGCTTCATCCATGGCCCACAGGTCGAACACCATGCCCTCGGGCACGGCGCTCTGGTTCAGCGTCACCTTGACCTCGGCATCCACCGGCACGCTGGCGCTGGTCATGGCTTCGCCGCCGTTGTAGGTGAACGTGCCGCCTTTTACCGTCAGGGTGTAGGTGGAGGCTTCGGGTTCGGGCTCGGGTTTGGGTTCGGGCTTCGGGTCGTTCAATTGCAGCTCAAGGTCAGCCGTAAGGGGCAGCTGTACTTCCCGTACCTTGCCGCTGCTCAGGGTCACATACAGGGTACCGGTGGGCTGACCGACCACATAAAGTTCATTGGCGGCGCTGTCCAGCGCAGTAGCTTCACCGCTCATTTTCAGCGCAGTGATTTTTCCGTTATCAGAAACGGTAATTTTCTTGGTGCTGTTCTCACAGCCATTGGGAACGTTCAGGAACACACCGTTCAGGGCGCTGCCGGTAACTTCTTTCAGGAAAATGCCGTTGGTGATGGTGGCGTTGCTGTTCACCGTAACCGGGCAGTTCACCGCCACCCTATGGGGGTTCAGGTCGGTGCTGTTAAAGTCATAGCTTTTCTCGGCGGTAGGCTCCAAAATCAGGCTGTTGTTTTCAAACTTCCAGCCCTCGCCGGTATAATTTGCCCGGTTGCCATTCCAATCCCGTGCCTTGGCCGGGTAACCGTCCTTGTCAATCACCAGCCGGGTCAGCGGGCTGATGGTTACGGTTGAGCCATTTGCAGACGGTGCGGTAAAGGTAACATTATAAGCGTAATTACCATCGAACTCAATATTGAGATTGCTCTCACACCAGTCGGAAAGAAGCGTAGGCGGTGCATTATCAATGGTTACATCAAGGGGTGGAAGATTTTGGCGACCGTACATAGTATCATCAAAACGATATCTTATATCAACAGAAACGGATGCCTGATTCGGGATGACATAGCATGAATTGCGATACCCATTGACCGAAACAGAAGAAAAATCGGACGGCGTTTCTGCTGTGAGGGTATAACCCGGTTCTATGCCACTTCCGGTTAGCTCATCTTTGAAAGTGCCGCCGTTGATCGTGCCGCCATTGTTGGTAACGGTAGATCTAAACGTGCCATTTTCAATCGTGCCTTCAGATTCATTGGAAACGGAAGAATAAAAAATGCCGCCGGTAATAGTACCATGATTTATAACGGGCATTGAGTAAGTTCCACTCGTTATAGTGCCATAATTGGTAATACTGGGACCAGGATTATCGATGTCCCAAAAATTACCATTTACAATCGTTGCGTTTTTCTCTATGATGGCAGAACATAAAATACTGTTATAATCCTGACGAATGTTTCCGCACTCTTTCAAATCATATTCTGTCGGGTTGGCAGGATGCAGTTTAAGCGTTCGTGTAGAACCGTCATAGCTCCAGCCATCACCGGAACAACTTATAGTATAGGTGCCATTACTATCCCTAGAACCTTCGGGATACCCGTTAACAATTTTTAATTGGCCGCCTTCCTCCGCCCACGCTGTGATTGCCGACACAGGCAGGAGCGTTACCGCCATGCACAGCGCCACCAGAAGGCTGATAAGTCGTTTCTTCATAGGGGGTCCCTCACTTTCTTTGGGCCGGAAGTGGAGCTCCGGCAAAAATGGATGCTCTTACTTCCTTAAATACACGCCGCGCGGAATCCTTTCACCCTTTTTCAAAAAAATTTGAAAAAAAAAAAACGAACTGCAAAACAGTCCGTTTTCGGGTCATCTTTCGTAATGTGTCCAAAGGCTTAAAATCTTGATGGCTGCCATTCCACAGCCGATTCGTCAACACAATCTTCCAGTGGTTCGGCCTTGGCCGCCATGAGCTTTTCCCGCATTTCCGGTACGGAGACGAGATAAAGCGTTTCCACAATGCCGCTGTAATCTTCCTCGGGAAGCAGGACAGCGTTGCCATCCTTGGTGGTCGTCATCGTGCATCACCTCTTAATATACATGATAACGTACCTACTGCTAGAGGTCAAGCCTTTTCCACTGAACTGGGGGCTTGTGGAGCGGGGGCAATCGTTCTATAATACAAGCTGTGAAATGAATCACAAAAGGGGTGGAACGTATGGACAAAAAACTGAACGAGGCCGTGGCGGCGCTGCGGCCCCAGATGGTGGCGGCGCTCCAGCGGCTGGTGCACAGGCGCAGTGTGGAGGCTGACCCGCTGCCGGGCAAGCCCTTTGGCGAGGAGGTGGATGCCTGCTTTGCCGAGGCGCTGGCCCTCTGCCGTGAGCTTGGCTTTGAGACCACCGACATGGATCGGTACATCGGCTGGTGCGAGATCGGCACCGGAGACGAGATGGTGGCGGTGCTGGGGCATCTGGACGTGGTGCCCGAGGGCGAGGGCTGGCACCACCCGCCCTACGCCGCCGAGATCGAGGGCGGCAGGCTGTATGGCCGGGGTTCCATTGATGACAAAGGCCCGGTGGTGGCCAGCCTGTTCGCGCTGAAGGCCATCCGGGATCTGGGCATCCCGCTCAACCGCCGTGTCCGGCTGCTGTTCGGCCTGAACGAGGAGACCAACGACCGGGACGTGCTGTACTACAAGGCCCACGGCGGGGAGATCCCGGTGCTGGGCTTCACCCCGGACGGCGAATATCCGCTCATCAACGGCGAAAAGGGCATCCTGAACGAGAGCTATGCCGTGCAGCTGCACCAGACCGGGGCCTGGCAGCTGAGCAGAGTGCAGGGCGGCGTGGCCGGCAATGTGGTGCCGGACTACGCCTGCGCTGTGCTGACCGCCCCGGCGGGGGCCGCCCTGCCGGATGCGGAGCACATCACCGTGACGGCCATCCCCGGCGGCTATCAGGTGGAAGCGGTGGGCGTTTCGGCCCACGGCAGCCACCCGGAGCAGGGCGAAAACGCCATCGGGCGGCTGGTGTGCTACCTCGACCGGCTGCCGCTGGAGGGGGATGCAAAACAAGCCGTGCATTTTCTGGCCGAGAAGCTGGGCACCGACCCCTACGGCGAGCGCCTGCTGGGCCACCGGCTGGAGGATGCGCTCTCCGGCCCCATGAGCTGCAACTGGGGGCTGATCGAGGGCGACGCGCAGCATCTGTGGGTCAAGCTGAACTACCGCTATCCTGTGACCATGGAACGGGCAGACTGCCAGCCCGCTGTGCAGGCCGCCTTTGAGGCTGCAGGCTGGGCGCTGGATGGGCAGGTGCACAAGGAAAAGCTCTACTACCCTGCCGAGACCCCGCTGGTCAGCGCCCTGCTGGAGGTTTACCGGGATGCCACCGGCGACAATGCCCCGCCCAAGTGCATCGGCGGCGGCACCTACGCCAAGATGCTGCCCAATGTGGTGGCCTTTGGCCCCCTGTTCGCGGGTGACCCGGTCAGAGAGCATCAGCCCGATGAATGCATCGATCTGGAACGTCTGGTGCAGAACGCCCAGATCATCGCAAACGCCATTGTCAAGCTGGCAAACCTGCCGCTGGAATAAAAAGGAGGACGGGACTATGAAGATCACACAGGTGCGGCTTGGCCGCATTTCCACCCCGCTGCGGGTGCCGTTCAAAACAGCACTGCGCACCGTGAACAGCGTTGAGGATGTTATCGTGGAGCTCCACACCGATACCGGTGCGGTGGGCTACGGCGAAGCACCCCCGACCGGTGTCATCACCGGCGACACCACCGGGGCCATCCTTGGTGCCATTCAGGATCATATTGCCCCTGCCCTGCAGGGCCGCGACCTCGATGAGTTCGAGGATCTGACCGCCGCCGTGCAGAAGGCGCTTGTTCACAACACCAGCGCCAAGGCCGCTGTGGACATGGCCCTGTGGGATCTGCTGGGCCAGAAGTACAGCGCCCCTGTCTACCGGATGCTGGGCGGTGCCCGCAGGAACATCGTGACCGATATCACCATCAGCGTCAACCCGCCGGAGGAGATGGCCCGGGATGCCCGCACCGCCGTCCAGCGCGGCTACGACTGCCTGAAGGTCAAGGTAGGCATTGACCCTGAGCTGGATGTGGCCCGCCTTGCCGCGGTGCGGCAGGCCGTGGGCCGGGACATCAGGCTCCGCATCGATGCCAACCAGGCCTGGAACGCCAAGCAGGCGGTCCGCATCCTGAACCAGATGCAGGAGAAGGGGCTGGACATTGAGTTCGTGGAGCAGCCCGTGCCCGCCGCAGACCTTGAGGGGATGCAGTATGTCACCCGCCATGCCGATGTGCCCGTGCTGGCCGACGAGAGCGTGTTCAGCCCGGCAGATGCCCTGCGGATCATGCAGACCGGCGCGGCCGACCTGGTGAACATCAAGCTGATGAAGTGCGGCGGCATCACCAATGCCCTGCGCATTGCCGCCGCCGCTGAGGTGTACGGCGTGGAGTGCATGATCGGCTGTATGCTGGAAGCGAAGATCTCGGTCAACGCCGCTGTGGAGCTGGCCTGCGCCAAGAAGATCATCACCAAGATCGACCTCGACGGCCCGGTGCTCTGCAGCGAGGATCACATCCTCGGCGGTGCCGTGTTCAACGAAAAGAACATCACCGTCTCCGACGCGTCCGGCATGGGCATTCAGGGCTTTGTGCCCGGCAAGGTGTCCTATCTCGACTAAAACAGGAACAGACCGCATCCCGAAACACACGGGGTGCGGTCTCTTTTTGTGAATCTGTATTTCATATACGGACAGTGAAAAAAGCTCGTGTCTGTATATGTTGAAATGAAAAACAAAAAAAGCGGGCAAAATCTTTGACTTTTCGGCCTACAGGGCGTATAATCATATTTGTTCCGTGTAGAGGAATGGGAAAACTGTGCGCAATGGGCGTACAATTTGGATAGGGGAGTAGAAAAGTTATGAAAACATTGAAAGCGGCTGCGGCAAGGTACAACGCCACCAGCCTGATCCTGCGCATCGTCATCGGCCTTGCGGTCGGTGCGGTGCTGGCACTGGCGGTGCCCGGTGCGGGCTGGGTGGAAGAGTTCGGCAGCCTGTTCGTGGGTGCCCTGAAGGGCATTGCCCCGGTGCTGGTGTTCGTTATCGTGGCCAGTGCGCTGGCGCAGGGCACGTCCAGGCTGGACCGGCGCTTTGGCACGGTCATCTGGCTGTACATGCTCACCACCTTTCTGGCCGCCGCCATTGCGGTGGTGACCAGCTTCCTGTTCCCTCAGACCGTCGTTCTGGCTGAGGCGGCAGAATCCGAGGTGGTGCCCCAGGGTCTGGGCGAGGTGATGAACACCCTGCTCACCAACTTTGTGGCAAACCCCGTCAGTGCCCTGCTGAACGGCAATTACATCGGCATCCTGTTCTGGGCCTGCCTGTTCGGTCTGGCCATGAAGAAGTACGGCGCGGACAGCACCAAGCTGTTCCTGGCGAACACCGCGGATGCAGTCTCCCAGATCGTCCGCTGGATCATCAATCTGGCACCCTTCGGCATCATGGGCCTTGTGTACACCAACGTGTCCAGCAACGGCCTGTCCATCTTTACCCAGTACGGCAGGCTGCTGCTCCTGCTGGTGGGCACCATGCTCTTTATGGCACTGGTCGTCTCGCCCTTTATCATCTTTGTGTATCTGCACTGCAACCCGTATCCGCTGGTGTTCCGCTGCCTGCGTGAATCCGGCCTGACCGCCTTCTTCACCCGCAGCTCTGCCGCCAACATCCCGGTCAATATGGATCTGTGCGAAAAGCTGGGGCTGGATAAGGATATGTATTCCGTCTCCATCCCCCTGGGCGCTACCATCAATATGGATGGTGCCGCCATCACCATTACCATTATGACGCTGGCTGCGGCCAATACGCTGGGCATTCAGGTGTCCCTGCCCGCCGCCATCCTTCTTTCTGTGATGAGCGCTCTGGGTGCCTGCGGTGCTTCCGGCGTGGCTGGCGGCTCCCTGCTGCTGATCCCCATGGCCTGCTCCCTGTTTGGCATCTCCAATGATATCGCCATGCAGGTGGTCGGTGTCGGCTTTATCATTGGCGTGGTGCAGGATTCCGTGGAAACTGCCCTGAACTCCGCCGGTGACGTGGAATTTGCCGCCACTGCGGAATATCACCAGTGGCGCAGGGAGGGCAAGCCCCTGCCGGCGTTCCTGTGCAAGTGATGCGAAACTGAAACGGCTTTTCAAAGGCTGCTGTGCTGCTGGCACGGCGGCCTTTTTGTTTGGAACTTTTTTCTGGGCATTTTGCACAGGAAAGCCCTCGCCCTGTTGGAAATTGACGGATTCTGACGGACTTTGCACGAGAGTGTCCCCTTTTGCAGAAGAAATTCTGGGCAAAACGGAGAGAAAATCTGAAAAAACTTTCCAAACAAGGTTTCAATTGTCCATGTATACAAGAACTTTATTTTTCATAAAAAACGTTTTGTGCTAGTTGCGCAAAGAACGAAAGAACGTTAAAAATGTATCACTAAATTCATAATTTGTTCATAGAATTTATAAAACGATTTCATAATTGAGTGGCATAATATGGCCATCCTCAGAGAGGGGAACAAAAGAACGAAGGGTTCTGAACGGTTCCGCTCTGAGGATGCAGGGAGATAGAGGCCCTGCCAAAAGACACAATGACATTTACCGATATACGGAGGATATTTATTATGATGAACAAGAACACTGCTATTCTGGACAACACTATGATGGACGCTTACCTGACTGTCACCGAGGGCGTGTCCGATAACTGCGGCATTGGCCTGGCTTTTGCAAGCCTGCTCGAGAGCGCAAAGAAGAACTTTGTCAACCAGAGCAACCGCCGCGCTGTCAATGCAAGCTTTGCCGGCTGATCTTCTCCAATTTGCCGGTTGAAGATTCTCCTTCTTTTTTGTTACAGCTGCTGCCACACTGTAATATGAACTGAAAAGCCCGGAACCACCTGCCGCCATAGCAGGTACGGTTCCGGGCTTTTTTGCTGTGTGGGTTTGGTCAGCGCAGGGATTTTAAGCCGTCAGCTTTGCATTCTGCAGTGCAGCCACGATCAGCGGAATGAGGATGAGCTGCGCCACGATGCCGGGCACGGCAGTGAGCACAGCACCGGACAGGAACGCGCTGAACGGGAAGCTGGAGCCGGACAGACCGGCCAGCACAAAGCGCACCGCACCCCAGACAAGGCGGCCTGCCACCATCGAGGTAACAAGGGTGGCGTAGGTCATGGGCAGGGTGTGCTGCACCTTGCGGTACATAAAACCGGCCACAGCGCCGTATGTGGCCAGCTCAAAGGCCATGGCGATGGCAATGGGGTACATCGGAGGCATCCCGAACAGCACCGAGCGGAGCAGCGGGGCGGCAAAGCCCAGTGCCAGGCCCCAGGGGCCGCCCAGTACGAAGCCAGCCAGCAGCACCGGGAAGTGCATGGGGCAGAGCATATTGCCGATCTGAGGCACATGGCCGGTGATCATGGGCAGCACAAAGGCCAGTGCCAGAAACAGTGCGGCCAGCACCAGATCACGGGTCGCGGAACGGGTCTTGGTATTCATCAATGATTCCTCCTGAAAATGCACAGACAAAAAGGGCCTGCCGCCAGCACGCGCGCCAGCGGCAGACCCCTTCATGGTGTCTGTTTCAAAATAATGTTTGCGGGGAGAAACACGGGCTTCGGCCCGCAAAGCCCCGGCTTCAGCCGGGAATTGTGCAAAAAGTATAGCAGATGCAAAGCTGCCTTGTCAAGCTCAGCGGATGAGGATAGTTACGGGGCGGTGTTTGCGGATTTTTGAAATTTGTAGATGTAATAAAAGGAATCTTCACCGGGGCCTTCTGCAAATGTACTGTTACAGACATTGGTGTGAGAATAACCATTGTCGGAGGCTGCATTCAATTCGGCATCAGAAAGCGCATGTTCCATAAAGAGCCAGATCTCAGGATCGGAAAAAGTGAAGCACTGAGAAGTATTGGAGGATTCGATTTGAGCATGGACACGTCCCGGAAAGTAATAATCAAAGAGTGTCCAGTCTAGGAAGTAGTTCGTTGTATAAAGAACTGCATCCTGAGAGGGGGTAATAACTTCCAGACACTGGGTGGTCGCAAGGTCGATGCGCTTTTCCCGCTGATAGGTTTGGTAGAGATCCGGTAGACTGCACACCAGCGTGCCCAAAATCAGAATACTGGACAGAATGGTTCTCCAACGGACTTTAGACAGAAGAAAGCCAAAAACCAGGTAAACGACTGCGGTGAGCGGATAAAGGTATCGAACGAGAAAAAGCGGGCGAAAGGCATGTGAAACGATCAGCCCGACTGCGGAGGTGCCGGCGGCAGAAAGCAAGCCGGTCAAAAGCCAGATCGTATCAGGGGCGAAGAGCCATTTAGAGGACGATTTGGCCTGTGCTGTGAAATAAAGAAGGAGTGCAAGACCGAAAATGAGGACTGTCCAAGAAGGGTTGAAGAAGAATCCGATACAATTGATCGGAGAAGGAATGAAGGTGGACCACCAGTCTGCCGCAGCGCGTTTGAAAGTGGGAAGCAATACCAGAAGCCAGGGAAGGTAGACGACCACTGCGGCACAATAAGTGATAAGGATTTTTTTGAAGCTGCTCTTATCCTGCGGAAGCAGAGAAAGCAGAGCCAGATAGAAAAATGCAACGGAAATCAGGGCATAGTAGTGCGTATAAGCGGCACAAAGAGAGGCGACGCTGAAAATGACCCAATCGGAGGTTTTACCGGAATGAAGAATGTTATGGAGTGCCAGATAGGCCGCTAACACAAAGAAAGCGCCGAGTGAATACATTCGGGCCTCGACATTGAACATGATAGCGGTATCAGTCAAAGAGGCAAAAGTGGAAACAACAACTGCGGGAATCAATCCGAACTGTCTGAAAATCACTGTACAGGCAAGAATCAGAATGAGTCCATAGGGAATCAGAGCCGACAGGTGGTAGACATATCCGTGATTGCCCAGAAGATGATATAGGAGTTGCGTGAAAAGATAGTACAGCGGCGGATGGTTATCTGCCGCTGTGACTTGGAGCATTTCAAAAACATTCATTTGGGCAAGGCCGATGCTGAACCCTTCATCTCCCCAGAAGGAGTTGTCAAAAATGCGGACAAAGTGCATGGCGAACAGCACAAGGGCATACAGGTACAGCAGCCAGGGCAAAATCCTGCGGCTGCGCTGTGCCCGGGATGTGGGTGAGGAAAAAGACATAGGAACCTCCCAAAATGATAAAAAAAGCAAACAAATTCATCTTATTATATCATACAGCGGCAAAAGATGATATTGCAAAGCAGCCAAAAGCTGCAAAAATGTTTTGCGGGGGCAAAATGAACCTGCATTTTCAACAAAAACGGGAACATTTACAAGCGATTTTGCCAAGGGATGTACATTTTGACGAAAGAACCTTGACGTTTTTGCATAGAATAGATAATATAGACTTGAGAAATAGCGCATCGGGGCGTATGGCCCGGGTGCGTACCATATCCGATGCAAACGCTGAGGTTCATACGGGAGGACCAAAGATGACAAATGCAGAAAAGCTTACCCTGGCAAAACACGCCTGCCACATCCGCATGGGCGTGATCGAGGGCACTCACAGCGCCAAGTGCGGCCATCCGGGCGGCAGCCTGGATATCGCCGAGGTGCTGGCGTACCTCTATTTCGTAGAGATGAAGGTGGATCCGAAGGATCCCAAGAACCCTGACCGCGACCGTCTGGTGCTCTCCAAGGGCCATGCGGCCCCGGCGCTGTACGCCGCGCTGGCTGAGCGTGGGTTCTTCCCGGTGGAGGACCTCAAGACCCTGCGCAAGATCGGCAGCTACCTGCAGGGCCACCCCAACATGAACAGTGTGCCGGGCGTGGATATGTCCACCGGCAGTCTGGGTCAGGGCGTGAGCGCCGCCTGCGGCATGGCACTGGGTGCCAAGCACGCCGGTAAGCCCATCAATGTTTACACCATCCTGGGTGACGGCGAGGTGGAAGAGGGCGAGTGCTGGGAGGCCTTTATGTTTGCTTCTCACTACGGCCTGTCCAACCTCTGCGTCATGCTGGACCGCAACCATCTGCAGATCGACGGCACCACCGAGACCGTGATGAACAGCGCTCCGCTGGAGGAGAAGCTGAAGGCCTTCAACTTCAACGTGCTGACCATCAACGGCCACGATTTTGATGCCATTGAGAGCGCCATCGCCGCTTTCCGCGCTGAGAACGAAAAGCCCACCTGCATCATTCTGGATACCCTCAAGGGCAAGGGCGTTTCCTTTATGGAGAACTCCGTTGACTGGCACGGCAAGGGCCCCAACGATGAGGAATACGCACAGGCCATGCAGGAGCTGAATGCAGCTTACGCCGCGCTGGAAGAGGAGGACAAGTAAGATGGCAGAAGTGAAGAAGATCGCTACCCGTGACAGCTACGGCAACACCCTGAAGGAGCTGGCCGCCGAGGGCCACGACGACCTGGTGGTGCTGGACGCTGACCTGGCTGCCGCCACCAAGACCGGCATGTTCCGCAAGGCGTACCCGGACCGTCACTTCGACTGCGGCATTGCCGAGGGCAACATGATGGGCGTGGCCGCAGGTCTGGCCACCATGGGTTATGTTCCCTTTGTTTCCAGCTTTGCCATGTTTGCCGCAGGCCGTGCTTTTGAGCAGATCCGCAACTCGATCGCCTACCCCCGCCTGAACGTCAAGATCGGTGCCACCCACGGCGGCATCTCTGTGGGCGAGGACGGTGCTTCCCACCAGTGCTGCGAGGACTTTGCCCTGATGCGCAGCCTGCCCGGCATGACTGTGATCTGCCCCGCAGACGATGTGGAGGCCCGCGCCGCTGTGCGTGCCGCTTACGCCATGCAGGGCCCTGTTTACCTGCGCTTCGGCCGTCTGGCTGTGCCTGTGTTCCACGATGAGGCTACCTATCACTTTGAGCTGGGCAAGGGCGAGCAGATCACCGAGGGCAGCGACATTGCCATCATCGCCACCGGTCTGATGGTCAACGAGGCCCGCCTGGCTGCCGAGCAGCTGGCTGCCGAGGGCATCCACGCCCGGGTCATCAACATCCACACCATCAAGCCTCTGGATGAGGAAATCGTCCTCAAGGCCGCCAAGGAGTGCGGCAAGGTCATCACCGCCGAGGAGCACAGCGTCATCGGCGGTCTGGGCGAGGCCGTCTGCGCCGTCCTGAGCGAGAAGCTGCCTACCCCTGTCCGCCGCGTGGGCGTGCAGGACAAGTTCGGCTGCTCCGGCCCTGCATGGGACCTGCTCAAGCTGTACGGTCTGGATGCAGCGACCATCTGCAAGACCGCTCACGAGATGCTGGGCTGATCCAGAAAGTCAATACCAATAAAAAAGCCGGTCGGCGTATGCCGACCGGCTTTTTGCGTGCAATTACCGTAAAAATTCGTGATTTTTCCGCACGATATCCGGGGAAACGTGCTGGCTGCTTGCGCCCGGCGGCAAAGTGTGTTAAAGTGGGGCCAGATAAAAATTTTGAGAGAAGGAGCACCGCTATGAAATACGATTTCACTTCCATCATGGACCGCCACGGCAAGGATGCCATTGCAGTGGATGGCCTTGGCACTGGCTTTGCCCCCGCCGCCCCCAAGGAGGGCTTTGACGCCATCCCCATGTGGGTGGCCGATATGAACTTCCCCACCGTGCCCACCATCCAGGAAGCCATCATCGAGCGCACCAACCACCCCGCGTTTGGCTACTTCAACCCCACCGATGAGTACTTCGATTCCATCATCCGGTGGCAGGCAAAGCGCAACGGCGTGCAGGGCCTGACCAAGGAGTGCATCGGCTACGAGAACGGCGTGCTGGGCGGCGTGATCAGCGCCCTGAACTGCGTCTGCTCCAAGGGCGACAAGATCCTGATCCACAGCCCCACCTACATCGGCTTCACCATGAGCCTGAAGAACAACGGCTACGAGGCTGTCCACAGCCCGCTGGTCAAGGATGAAAACGGCGTGTGGCGGATGGACTTTGAGGACATGGAAAAGCACCTGAAAGAGGAAAAGATCCATGCCGCCATCATGTGCAACCCCCACAACCCCTGCGGCCGTGTGTGGGAGCGCTGGGAGCTGGAAAAGGCCATGGAGCTGTACAAGAAGTACGATGTGTATGTGGTCTCCGATGAGATCTGGTCGGACATCATCCTGAGCGGAAACAAGCACATCCCCACCCAGTCTGTGAGCGAGGATGCCCGCCGGCGCACCGCCGCTTTCTATGCCCCCTCCAAGACCTTCAATCTGGCCGGTCTGGTGGGCAGCTACCATATCGTTTACAACAGCTGGTGGCGTGACCGCATGGAAAAAGAGTCCAGCCTGAGCCACTACAACATGATGAACGTTCTTTCCATGCACGCCCTGATCGGTGCTTACAAGCCCGAGGGCTACGAGTGGACCGACGAGCTCTGCGAGGTGCTGACCGGCAACATCGACTTTGCCTGCGATTACATCGAGAAGCATTTCGAGGGCGTGACCGTCTCCAAGCCGCAGGGCACCTACATGCTGTTCGTGGACTGCACCGACTGGTGCAAGGCCCACGGCAAGACCATTGAGGATGTGGAGCACGCCTGCTGGGATGTGGGCGCTGCCATCCAGGATGGCACCATGTTCTTTGGCCCCTGCCACCTGCGCATGAATCTGGCTTCTCCCCGTTCCCGCATCGAGGAGGCGTTCCACCGCATGGACAAGTACGTTTTTAACGCATGATCGCTTAATCACAGCAAAAAGTCCCGGCCAGAGCGGCCGGGACTTTTTTGCGCTTAATTCAGATCGAAATTGCCCACCAGCAGGTAGTAGAGCGCCTCCACCACCAGCGCTGCCGAAAGTTGGGAAGGCAGCATATCACTGGCAATGCGCTGGATACGGTTGGAGGCCAGCAGGGTATAGCTGGCGTGGCCTGCCAGCGCCGAGCGCTTGTCGCAGGTGATGAGGATGACCGGTGTGCCGTTCTTCTTGGCGGCACGGGCGGCCGTCTCCAGCGCCTCGCAGCGGCCTGCGCTGGAAATGAGCAGCAGGGCATCTTTTGGGGTCAGTGCCGAAGAAAAAGACCGTGCCTTTTCTGGCACCGGGCTGATCATGCAGCGCTTGCCCAGACTGCCCAGCTTGAGTGAGGCATCCATGGCAACGGGCAGGCTGCTGCCGTTGGCTTCGATCTCAATGATCTCTGCCGCCCGCAGAATGGAAAGCACCTTTCTCAGCTGGACAAGGTTCAAGGCCTGAATGGTGGCCTGAACCTCCTCCTGACGGTTGTTCTGAAGATCGAGCAGGGCCTGATGCAGCGGGTCATTGGGGGGCCTTTTGCGGGCCTCCGTTTCCTGCTGCTCCAGCACATCCCGTGCAAGCTCCAGTTGGAATTTGCGATAATTTGCGTAGCCGAGCTTGTGGCACAGCCGGGTGACCGTGGCTTCGGACGAGTGGCTGGCCTTTGCAAGCTCCGCAGAGGTGGCGACCGAGGCCCACTTTACATCTGCAAGAATGCAGTCCGCAATGCGCCGTTCGGCGCTGTAAAGCTGGAGCCCGGAGCACAGCTGGGTGACGACGCTTCCCGGGGAATCGTGCATAGCAATACCTCCCTGTGCGCGCTGTGCATTGGGCACAACGCACAGTACTCTGGGAATAGTATACCGACTTTTTGGCGAAAAATCAATTGAATCTGGCAAGAAAATACATATCGTTCCAAAATAAAACGGGATTTCCTGACGCGGGGTGCATCAGAACCCGCTGGCTGTCAAATTCTCCAAACCGGAATAAGGCAAGCTGAAATAACAAAAAGGACTGCTCCGCTGGAGCAGTCCTTTTTACGTTTTGAGGGGCGGGAAGGTGCGGTCAGCACCCTTCCTTTTCGGCCAGCTTCCGGCCCATGAGCACGCCCATGACAGAGGCCATCATCAGGCCGCGGGTCCAGCCGGAGGAGTCACCCAGGCAGTGCAGGCCCCGGATGTTGGTGTCGAGGTTCTCGTCCATCTTGACCTTGTTGGAGTAGAACTTCAGCTCGGGGCTGTAAAGCAGGGTCTCGTTGGCGGCAAAGCCGGGCACGACCATATCCAGCATCTTGATGAACTCGATGATGTTGGTCATGGCACGGTAAGGCATGGCGGCGGTGATATCACCGGCCACGGCATCCTTCAGGGTGGGTTTGACATTGGATTGCGCCAGCTCCTTGGGCCAGGTGCGCTTGCCGTCCAGAATGTCGCCGTAGCGCTGGACCAGGATGTGGCCCGCACCCAGCATGTTGGTCAGCTCACCCACCTTCTGGGCGTAGGCGATGGGCTGGTTGAAGGGTTCGGTGAAGTTGTGGGACACCAGAATGGCCAGGTTGGTGTTCTCGCTCTTCTTCTCCTTGAAGCTGTGGCCATTGACCACGGCCAGGTCGTTGTCGTAGTTCTCCTGCGCCACAAAGCCGCCGGGGTTCTGGCAGAAGGTGCGCACCTTGTTCTTCCAGGGCTTGGGGTAGCCGATGAGTTTGGACTCGTACAGCACCTTGTTCACCTTTTCCATCACCTCGTTGCGGCACTCCACGCGCACGCCGATGTCAACGGTGCCGGGCTTGTGGGCGATGTGGTGCTCGGCGCAGATCTTCTCCAGCCAGTCGGCACCGCGGCGGCCCGTGCCGATGACCACAGTATCGGCATAAACAGCATGGGCTTCCTCGTCCTTGGGTCCCTTGATGAACACGCCCTTGCACTCCTCGTTCTCCAGAATGATGTTCTCGCACTCGGTGCTGAACAGCATTTCCACGCCGTTGTCGGCCAGATAGTTCTGGATGGCCAGATACAGCTGCTGGGCCTTCTCGGTGCCCAGATGACGGATGGGGCAGTCCACCAGCTTCAGGCCGGCGTGGATGGCGTTCTTGCGGATCTCCTTGATGTCCTCGCCGGTGTAGATGCCCTCCACATGGGGGTCGGCACCGAACTCGAGGTAGATCTTATCGGTGTAATGGATGAGCTCCTGTGCGAACTCCTCGCCGATCAGGCTGGGCAGGTCGCCGCCCACCTCATAGGAGAGGCTCAGCTTGCCGTCCGAGAACGCGCCAGCACCGGAGAAGCCGGTGGTGATGGCGCAGGTGGGACGGCAATTGACGCAGTGGCCCAGCTCGGCCTTGGGGCAGTGGCGCTTTTCCACCGGCTTGCCCTTTTCCACCAGCAGGATCTTTTTCTTGCTGCCGTGGCGCAGCAGCTCTACAGCGGTGAAGATGCCGGCCGGACCGGCACCCACAATGATCAGATCGTATTTTTCCATAGTTTTTGATTTCCCTTACTATCAGATTTAGAATATTCTCTTTTGGCAGCGTCCTCGCCCTCTCAGGCCGCTTCGCGTCCAGCTCCCCCAAAGGGGGAGCCTCTGGCAGAACGACTCACCTTGCGGGGAATCGCGAAAGCCTCTCCCTTTGGGAGAGGTGGCAGCGCGTCAGCGCTGACGGAGAGGGCGAGCCCGTTAATCGTTGCTGTCTTCCTGCTCCACCTCAGCGCTCTCATCCACATGATCCAGCTCCACGGCGGAGGCTTCCACGTCGGCAGGGGTGATGTCCGGGGCGATCACGCCGTAGCCGTTCAGGTCCTGACCGGTCAGGGATTCCAGCATGGACTGGGTCTCGGGGTGGAGCTTGGAAAAGCGGCGGATGGCCAGCACGGTGTACAGGGCACTGAGCAGGTTGATGGCACCCTCGATGATGAGGATGATGCCAATGGCCATGACCAGCGTCTCCATGGTGCCGAAGGGGTTCAGGATCATCACCACGCCCAGCACCACGCTGAGCACCGGCAGCAGCAGGAAGCCCTTCCAGCTGGGATACTCACAGCGGCGCAGGTCCAGAGCGTTCTGGATGCGGCCCAGGCTGTCGAAGATGACGAACAGGCCGAACACGATGGGCAGGATGCGCACCACGATGTCGCTGCGGAGGATGAGGAACGCGCCCAGGCCCAGGCAGATGATGCCCGAGATGAGGGTGAGCTGGCTCTGGAAGATGCCGCGCTCCACGGCAAAGTAGCGCACCAGCTGAACGGCGGCGCACACCAGCACCACGCCGCCCAGGGCGTAGCAGACCACGTTGAGGGCGGTGGAGGGCCGCATGAGCAGGAAGATGCCCAGCCCCAGGTAGAGCACGCTCATCAGGATCAGATTCCATTTCAACTTCTTTGCCATAAAAGGTCACGTTCCTTTCTTGTGCCGGACAGGTTCTGAAACGGTTTACTGTGCAGCGGCAGCGTTGTCGTACATGGGCTCGATGATCTTTTTGTCCAGGCGGGCAAAGAACACAAAGCTCAGGGTCACACTGACCAGCTCTGCAATGACGAAGGACCACCACACCATATTCACATTGCCGGTCTTACTCAGCAGCCAGGCGGCGGGCAGCAGGACCACCAGCTGGCGGCAGACCGAGATGATCAGGCTGAACATGCCGTTGCCCAGCGCCTGGAAGGTGGAGGACAGGATGATGCTCATGCCGGCCAGCAGGAAGTGGAAGCAGATGATGCGCAGGGCAGGCTTGCCGATGGCCAGCATGGCCTCGCTGGCGGAGAACAGGCCCAGCAGCTTGTCGGGCAGGAACTGGAACAGCAGGAAGCCGACCAGCATGATGGCCTCGGCATAGAACATGGCGCACTTGATGGTCTTTTTGACGCGGTCGGGCTTGCGGGCACCGTAGTTGTAGCCGATGATGGGCACCATGCCGTTGTTCATGCCAAAGATGGGCATGAACACGAAGCTCTGGAGCTTGAAGTAAACGCCGAACACGGCCACGGCGGTGGCGGTAAAGGCCATCAGGATCTGGTTCATCAGGAAGGTCATCACGCTGCCCACGCACTGCATGGCGATGCTGGGCAGGCCGACAACGTAGATCCGCTTGATGGCTTCGGCGCTGGGGCGGAAGCCCTTGAAATCCAGCTGGATATCGGGGTTCTTACGGAGGTTGAGGTAGAAGGAGACCCCTGCGCCGCAGAACTGGCCGATGACGGTGGCCAAAGCTGCACCGGTGGTGCCGGACAGGGCCTCGCCGCAGTAGCCGAAGATGAAGATGGGGTCAAGGATGATGTTGACGACGGCACCCACCAGCTGGCTGATCATGCTCAGGGTGGTGCGGCTGGTAGCGGCCAGCAGTTTCTCGTTCATCACCTGCATGAACATGCCCAGGCTGAGCACGCAGCAGATGGTCAGGTAGCGGATGCCCTGTTCAGCAATGGCGGCATCGGAGGTCTGGGCGTAGAAGTAGGGGCGCACAACGGTCAGGCCCAGCACCAGAAAGACCAGGTAGCTGCACAGCGCCAGGAACAGGCCGTTTTCGGCGGTCTTGTTGGCGCGGTACTGGTTCTTTTCGCCCAGGCTCTTGGAGAGCAGGGCGTTGACACCCACGCCGGTGCCGATGCCCACGGCGAACATCAGGTTCTGCAGCGAGAAGGCCAGGGAGACGGCGGTCAGAGCGTTCTCACTGACACGGGCGACAAAGATCGAGTCCACCACGTTGTACAGTGCCTGCACCAGCATGGAGACCATCATCGGGATGCTGAGCTTGATCAGCAGCGGGTTGACATCCATGGTGCCCATGATATTTTCGGGTTCGGAAAGATTGAGCTGTTTGTTTTCCACGATTTCTCCTTTTGACGTTGAATGATAGACGAGGGTTTATGCTTGAACAGGAGGGCGATGCCGTTGCCCAAAACGTGGGCAGAGCACAAAAGCACCCTGCCCACGAAGCAGCATTGTTTTTTGGGCCGTCCGGCCCGGCGGGGATCACTCGGCCATGGTCTTTTCCTTGGCGGCGACAGCGTCCAGGATCATCTTGACGCAGGTCTCGCGGCCCAGGGCGGCGTTGATGGCCAGATCATAGTTGTGGGCATCGCCCCAGCGGTTCTGGGTGTAGTAGTTGTAGTAGGCAGCACGGTTGCGGTCGGTCTTTTCGATCTCTTCCTTGATGCCCTTCTCGTCGTGTGCTTTGACCAACGGGTCGGTCTTGGCCAGCTCACGCCGCCATTCCACCGGTGCGTAGATGAACACGCGCAGCACATCCTTGCGCTCCCGCAGCACATAGTCACCGCAGCGGCCCAGAATGACGCAGGGGCCTTCCTCGGCCAGCTGCTTGATAATGCGGCTCTGCAGGATGAACACCTGATCACCCAGCGGGAGCTCGTTGCCCATGGTATACAGGCTGTACAGCAGGCTGTGGGTGCGGCGTTTTTCGCTGGCGGCTACGGCTTCCTCCGAGAGGCCGGAGTGCTTTGCGGCCATGGTGATCAGCTCCTTGTCGTAGAGCTTGATGCCCAGTGCGTTTGCAACATCCTCTGCGATGTAGTTGCCGCCGGTGCAGTACTCACGTCCAATGGTGATGATCGTTTTTGCCATAATGTGTTCCTCCCTATGTTGTGGTTTCTATCCCGAAAAGCGCTTTGCGCTGCCGGCTCAGAGGCCGGGCTGCACGGTGCTTGGGTCCTGTTGGGGTGCGGCAGGCTCTGCCGCGGGCTTGGGGGGCGCGGGGAGACGGACTTCCGCTACCCGCATTTGCCCGGTCTGGTCCACCGCGTACACGCTGCAGCGGCCGCCTGCGGCCAGCTGTTCGGGCGGGAAGAGCAGCCCGCCCTCGGGCGTGCGCTCCATCCGGCGGAAGGTGCGGTGGGCAGTGGTGGCGTGGGCCACGCCATCGTGGACGGCATAAGCCGCCCAGCCGGAAAAATCCTCCGGCAGCGGGTCCTGCTGGCCCCGCTGCTCAAAGAAATAGCTGCCATCCTCGGCGCGGGTCAGGTCGCACCGCACCCGATTGGGCAGGTCGGCGGCCACTTCCCGCTGCTTGGGCCGCAGGGCAATGGCCCGGCCCGTGAAGTAGCGCATAAAATCTGTCAGCGCCATGGTGCAGTTCACGGCACCGTCGCTGTCTGCAGTGGGGTCGTTCAGCAGCACGAAATCCGCCAGAACGGCATCATCGTGCCCGAAGCCCCGCAGGCCCATCCAGACTCCCACGGGGTCCCGCTGGCCCCGGATGTGACGCTCCACCCGGACTGCGATGGAGCAGTCATCGTGGATCTGGGCGCGCAGGTCGGCCAGATCCATCCAGGCCTGCCAGCAGGGGTAGCCGCAGCAGCCCGCCGCCGCAGCCGCAAAGGCGGCATTGCCGGTGGAGCTGGTGGCTTTGTCCTCCATGGCGTAGGCAACTTCTTCGGGCAGGATATCCTCGCCGTAGCGGTTCATCAGGGCCGCCATCACAAGGGGAAGGTCCATCTCCCGGCCAAAGCTGGGGTCGTGGGCGCTCAGGCAGTATTCCGGCAGGTAGAGCCGCCGGTTCAGCGGGTGGCCGTTGTGCTTCTCCCAGGCAAGGGGGCGTGCGGCGGCGGCCAGCAGCCGGACAGCCGGGGTCGCCTTGTCATCGTTGGTGGAAAGGTTCACCTGCAGCTGGATGCCGGTGCCGCCGCCCGGCGTGGCAACGGTGACGGTGTCCCCCATCAGGAACACCAGCCCGTCCTCGCTCTGGGCTTTGATGCTGCAGCGGGGGTAATCCGGTGCCCACTTGCCAAAGCTGAGCCAGCCGGTCCAGGTGTTCCCGGCATAGACCCGGCAGCGCACCTCGACCATGGTGTTGTGGGGGGCGCTGGCGTTCCAGCTGACATTCAGGTTGCAGAAGGCCGGCATGGCGAACTCCGGGGTGGTATAGCTGCCGTAGGGCAGGTAGCGGCCGGCGGAGGAATCCAGCACCACCGCGCCGCTTTCCAGCGCCACATTGTCCAGTGCGCCCCGGGAGAAGGTCTCGGTGCCGTGCAGCACCAGATTGTTCCGTTGTTCCATCCGCACTTCTCTCCTTTGCGCGCTGTGGACGGCGCAGTGTTATTCTTCGGGGGTGTCCTGGCCGCGCTCGGCGCGCAGCTCCTTTTCCAGCTGGGCATCGTGGAGCTTCTGGATGCTCTCCTCAATGTGGAACACCCGGTTCAGGTCGCCGTAGACGATCTGGCAGCAGATCTCGCACTGGAACCAGAAGCCGAACACCAGCATCAGCAGCAGACCCAGCGGCATGCACAGGATCACCAGGCCCCAGAACAGGATGGTGACCAGCGCTGCGGCCAGCGCGTGGGGCAGGAATGCGATCATGCAGTTCAGGCTGTTTTTCAATGTCAGGCGCAGGGGCTGATCCAGCAGCACGATCTGGGGCCACATGTAGGAAAACAGCATGTGGAACAGCACAAGGTTCAGCACCGTGGCCACCCACATGGGAACGCCCACGTTGGTGCCGTGGTACAGCATGTTGAAGCAGAAATAGACCAGGAAGATCTGCACCGTGACGACAACGCAGTACAGGATGCCGGGCAGGATGCTGGCCTTGAAGTTCTGCCGGAAGGCCCGGCGGTAGGTTGTCCACCAGTAACCGGCCTCGTCACGCAGGGCGCGCAGCACGGTGTCGTACATGCCGGCCAGCGCGGGGCCTGCAAGGATGCCGCCCGCAATGGCGCTGACGATCATCACGGTCAGGTTGTTCATCAGGAAGCCGATGTACACCAGGCAGATCACCGGCAGAAAGCCGATGCAGGTGAGCAGGTTTGCAAGGAACATGCTGCTCATATCGCGGCCCACCAGCTCAAAAAAGCGGCCTACGCCCGTTTTGCGGGGCGTGTCCTTTTCAACGCCCGGCCCGTCCTTGAAATCTTTAGAAGAAGGAAATAAACCCATTTGTTCCGGAATACCTCTCTTTTGTAATGGGCAGCAATGCCATTGTGCTACCTTTCTGCTTATAAATATACCCGGATTTTGTGGATTTTGCAAGCTAAAAAGCACGTATTTGTAAAAAAAGTGTGTTCTCTCCCATTTTGCCCCAAAGTATGTTACAATGATACTGGCCTTTTGGGCCGGAAGGAGGAAAGGAATTTGAGCATTTTACGCACCATTGCGTTATTCGTTTATCTGTTTGGCTATATGATCGTGCACTATGCCACCCTGCGCCGGGCCGAGCGTGCCCTGGCTGCCGGGGATCTGGACACGGTGGAGCAGATCGTCAAGGCCAACATCCCCCGCTGGAGCCGGGGCATCCTGCATGTCACGGGGGCCCGGATGACGGTGGAAGGGCAGGAGAATATCCCGGCGGGGCCCTGCGTGTTCGTGGGCAACCACCGCAGCTACTATGATATCCCCATCCTGCTGACCGCGCTGGACGCGCCCCATGGCATTCTGGCAAAGGAGGAGCTGGAAAAGATCCCCCTGCTCAACCGCTGGATGAAGCTGCTGGGCTGTGTGTTCGTCAAGCGGGATGACATCCGCGCTTCCGTCAAGGCCCTGAATGATGCCACTGCCATCGTGGAGAGCGGCCGGAGCTTCGTCATCTTCCCTGAGGGCACCCGCTACAAGGGCGAAGAGGGCGGCGCGGGCGAGTTCAAGGCCGGTGCCTTCCGCATTGCCATCAAGACGGGGGTGCCCGTGGTGCCGGTGGCCATCTCCGGCGCGCGGGGCCTGTTTGAGGGCCACGGCCTGCGGGCCACACCCGGCGATATCCGGGTGCGCATCCTGCCCGCCATCCAGACCGCAGGCATGAGCAAGGCTGAACAGAAGCAGCTGCCCGATGCCGTGCGCCAGACCATTCTGGCCCAACTGTAAGGAGAACTATGGCAAGCTATCGTTATGAGCGGGACATCGACCCCGCAGACCTTGCCCCGCGGGCGGAAAAACAGTATACCCGCAAAGAGCGCTGGGCCAACTGGTGGGATTATAACCTCAAGTGGGTCCTCCTGATCGGCATTGCAGCGGCTTTTGTGGCATACAGTTTCATCGGGCAGTATTTCTTTACCACCAAGCCCGATTATAATGTGGCGGTGGTGGCCCCCTACTACCTGCCGGATGACACCGTGACCGCCCTGCAGGAGCAGTTGGCCCGGTATGGCGAGGATCTGAACGGCGACGGCAGAACGGTCGTGACTCTGAATGTCTACACGCTGGATTATTCTGCCGAGGACACCCAGACCGAGAGCGATGCCTACCTGACCATGGCGGGCACCACCAAGCTGGCCACGGATGTGGCGGGCGGCCTGAGTTCGGTGTTCCTGCTGTATGACCCGGCGGGCTTTCAGGAGAGCACCGGCGCTCTGCGGTATCTGGACGGTACCCTGCCCGAGGCCGGAAGCGACAGCGACTGGTGGAACATGGTCTACCGCTGGACGGACTGCCCGGTGCTGACCGGGCTTGACCTGGGCGAGTACCGCGCCGACACGACCCACGCCCGGGGCGGCGACAGCCAGGCCTGTCTCGCGGATTTCTATGTCGGGATGCGCGGGGCCTGGAACACCGGCACCGAGGAGAACCTTGCGGGCGGCGAGGAGCTCTGGCAGGCACTGACCGCCGGGGCAGTCTCCACCGTGGAAGCGGAGGGGTGAGCCGATGCGGTTTCGTATCCTGCGCCGGGAAAAAGGCGCGCCCCGCCGCCCGGCCCCCGCGCCGGAGCCGCCTGCTGTGCCGGTTCCGCCCCGTGCCGCTGAGCTGGAAAACCCCTATGGGAGATACTATGGAACGGCGCGAAGCCGGGAAGATCTGAAACGCTGAAGAGGTGCTGCCCATGGGCAGCACCTCTTCAATTCTATTCGCTTCTTGCAGGTGCTAGTTGAAAAGTTATCCACCCTGAAACCCTGCGCCCTTTGTTGTTTCCGTGTCCGAGTTATGGTATACTAATCCAGTATCACGAAATGCAAAGGATGTGGAATGATGGACGCACTGGAACAGGCCCGCCGGGAGATCGACACGGTGGATGCCCAGCTGGCTGCCCTGTTTGAGCGGCGGATGAAGGCAGTGCTCAGCGTGGCGGAATACAAAAAGGCCCACGGCCTGCCCATCTTTGATGCCGCCCGCGAAAAGGTGGTGCTGGACAAGGCCGAAGCGCGGATCGGGGACCCGGCCCTGCGCCCCTATTACCGGGATCATGTGCAGAACATGATGGACGTGGCCAAGCAGTACGAGGCTGAGGTGCTGGGCCGCAACCGCGCTGCCTATCAGGGCGTGGAGGGTGCCTTTGCCCACATCGCGCTCCGGGCGCTCTTTCCCCATGCCGAGGCCGTGAGCTGTCCCACCTGGGATGAGGTGTTCGATGCCGTGGAAAAGGGCGATGCCGCCCACGGCGTGGTGCCCTTTGAGAACAGCCACGCGGGGGATGTGTCGGCGGTGCTGGACCTGTGCTACAACCACCCCGGGCTGTGGGTGGTGGATGTCTACGACCTGCCCATCTCCCAGAACCTGCTGGTGCTGCCCGGCACCCAGCTTTCCGACCTGACCCGTGTGTACAGCCACCAGCAGGCCATTGCCCAGAGCGAGACCTTCCTGAAGCAGTTCGGCCTGCCCGCCACGGCCATGCCCAACACGGCCATGGCGGCAAAGTTCGTGGCGGAGAGCGGCGACCGGACCAGGGCGGCCATTGCCAGCGTGGAGACTGCCGCCCTGTACGGGCTGGAGGTGCTGGTGCCCAGCATCAACACCGACGGCGACAACACCACCCGCTTCATCGTCCTCAGCCGCGAAAAGCCCACGGCTGGCAACCGGTTCTCCCTGCTGTTCACGCTGGACAACAAGCCCGGCAAGCTGGCCGAGGTCATTCAGGTCATCGGTGCCAGCGGCTACGATATGGAGTCCATCAAGAGCCGCCCGCTGCCCCACGTCCCCTTTGATTATTATTTTTATGTCGAGCTGGTGGGAGACCCTGCCGCCGAAAAGACCGCCGCGCTGCTGCGCGAGCTGAATCATGTCTGCCGCACGGTACGGCTGTTAGGAGTGTATACGAAATGAGCGATTTCATCGGGACAAAGCTCACCATGAATCTGGGCGAGCGCAGTTATGATATCATCCTGAAAAACGGTGCACTGGAAAATCTGTACCAGTTTGCCCGGCTGGACCGCAAGGTGGCCGTTGTTACCGACAGCGGTGTGCCTGCCGAGTATGCCCAGCGCGTGGCCGACCAGTGCCGGGAATCCACCATCATCACGGTGCCGCAGGGCGAGGCCAGCAAGAGCTTCAAGATCCTGGAAACGGTGCTCCGGCAGATGCTGGAGTTCAACATGGGCCGCGGCGACCTGGTGGTGGCCGTGGGCGGCGGTGTGGTCGGGGATCTGGCCGGATTTGCCGCTGCCATCTACATGCGGGGCATTGATTTTATCAACTGCCCCACCACCACCCTTTCCATGATCGATTCCTCCATCGGCGGCAAGACCGCTGTGGATCTGGGCGATACCAAGAACATCGTGGGCGCGTTCTGGCAGCCCAAGCTGGTCATCGTGGACCCGGCCACCCTTTCCACCCTGCCCCGCCGCCACTACATCAACGGCCTGGCGGAGGCGGTCAAGGCAGGTCTGCTGGCGGACCCCGAGCTGTTTGCCATCTTTGAAAAGGGAGATATCGATACCCAGATCAGCGAGATCATCTACCGCAGCCTGCGGTTCAAGAAGAATGTCGTGGAGCAGGATGAGACCGAGCGCGGGATGCGCAAGGCCCTGAACTTCGGCCACACCATCGGCCACGGCATCGAGGCCGTCAAGGGCATCAAGGGCCGCCGTACCGTGGGCCTGTTCCACGGCGAGTGCGTGGCGCTGGGCATGCTGCCCATGATCGAATCCAAGGCGCTGCAGAAGCGGGTGCGGGCGGTCTACCGCCGCATTGGCCTGCCCACCCGCACCACCTATAACAAGGAAAAGGTGCTGGCTGAGATGCTGCACGATAAAAAGGCCCAGGGCGGTCAGATCACGGTGATCAAGGTGCCGGGCCTGGGCTGCTGGCGGGCCGAGACCATCCCCGTGGAGGGCCTGCGCCCCCTGCTGGGTGTGGAGGAGTAAGCCATGAAAAACACCTTTGGCAGCGACCTTTCGCTGACCATTTTTGGCGAGAGCCACGGCAGGGCCATCGGCGCGGTGCTGGACGGCATGGCGGCGGGCGTGCCCGTGGAGGAAGCCTTTCTTGCGGCCTGCATGGACAAGCGCCGTGCCCGGGGCGACGGCCTTTCCACCCCCCGTGTGGAGGGGGATGCGGTGCAGTTCTTGTCCGGCGTGGTCAACAGCCGCACCACCGGCACCGCCATTGCCCTGATGATCGAAAACCAGAACACCCGCAGCGGCGACTATGCCAAAACGGCTGACCTGCTGCGGCCCGGCCATGCGGATTACACTGCTTACGCCAAGTACCACGGCTATCAGGATGCCCGGGGCGGCGGCCACTTTTCGGGCCGCGTCACCGCCGCGCTGGTGGCGGGCGGCGCTCTGGTGCTGGGAGCCCTGAACCGGGCCGGGATCGAGATCGTGACGCACATTGGGCGGTGTGCCGGGATCGGCGATATCCCCTTTGCGCTGGATGATCCCGCCGCGCTGGCGGCGCAGGCCGAGGCACTGCTGAACAAGTCCGAGGGCTTTGCCCTGCTGGACGGCAGTGTGGAGGAACCCATGAAAGCTGCCATCCGTGCCGCCGGTGCCGAGGGCGACAGTGTGGGCGGCGTGCTGGAGACCGCCATTCTGGGCCTGCCCGCAGGCGTGGGCGAGCCCTATTTCGACAGTGTGGAGAGCAAGCTCGCTCACCTGGCTTTCGCCATCCCGGCGGTCAAGGGCATCGAGTTCGGTTCCGGCTTCGGCTTTGCGGACCAGAAGGGCTCGGAGGCCAACGATGCCTTCCGGATGCAGGGAGAGCGCATCGTCACCGCCACCAACCACAATGCGGGCCTGAACGGCGGCATTTCCAACGGGATGCCCGTGGTGTTCCGCACGGCGGTCAAGCCCACCCCCAGCATCTACAAAACGCAGGACACGGTGGACTATATCGCAAAGAAGGACGCGGAGCTGTCCATTCAGGGCCGCCACGACCCCTGCATCGTGCCCCGGGCCGCCATTGTGCAGACCTGCGCCGCCGCGCTGGCCGTGGGCGACCTGCTCACCGCAAAATACGGCATGGCCTGGATGGAGGATCCCACCGGCTACCGCAAGGAGGTGCTGTAAATGGAATACGGACTCATCGGCGGGCGGCTGGGCCACTCCTACTCCAAGGTCATCCACGAGATGCTCTGCGGCTACCGGTACGACCTGTGCCCCCTGCCCACGGAAGAGGAAGTCCGGGCTTTTATGACCCGGCGGCAGTTCAGGGCCATCAATGTCACCATCCCCTATAAGCTGGTGGTCATGGAGTACTGCTCCTACATCGACCCCCACGCCAAGGCCATCAACGCCGTGAACACCATCGTCAACAGGAACGGCCTGCTCTACGGCTACAACACCGATTACCCCGGCTTCTCTTACCTGTGCGATGCACACGGGGTGGAGTTCAAGGACAGGACCGTGCTCATTCTGGGCACCGGCGGCACCCACAACACCACCTGGGCCGTGGCCCATGACCGGGGCGCGAAACAGATCTATACCGTCAGCCGCCATCCCGACCCCGAAAAGGGAGAGCTGACTTATGCTCAGGCCCTGACCACCGGGGCGCAGATCATCATCAACACCACGCCGGTGGGCATGTACCCCAATGTGGGCGTGAGCGCCCTGGATATCACCTCCATGCCCGGGCTGGAAGCCGTGATCGATGTCATCTATAATCCCGATAAGACCGAGCTCATCCTCCGGGCCGAGGAGCTGGGGGTGCCCATTGCCGTCGGCGGCCTGGAAATGCTGGTGGCGCAGGCAGTGTACGCGGCAGAATTTTTCCTCGACCGCAAGTTTGAGGATGCCGGTGCCGAGATCGCCCGTGTGACCAGCGAGCTGCGGCGGGAACAGCTGAACATTGCCCTCATCGGGATGCCCTCCTCGGGCAAATCCACCCTGGGCCGCGCTCTGGCGGAACGGCTGGGCAAGCGGTTCGTGGATCTGGATGAGGAGATCGTCAAGGCCGACGGCCGGAGCATCCCGGACATCTTTGCCGCTGAGGGGGAAGCAGGCTTCCGGAAGATGGAGGCCGCGCAGACCGCCCGCTTTGCCAGGGAGAACCGGCAGGTCATCTCCTGCGGCGGCGGCGTGGTCAAAGATCCGGCAAACCTCCGGGCGCTCCACGCCAACGGCATCGTGCTCTTTATCGACCGGCCGCTGGAAGATCTGCTGGTGGGCGGCGGCAGACCCCTTTCCACCAGCCCTGAGGCCCTGAAAACCATGGAAGCCCAGCGCCGTCCGCTCTATCTGGCGGCAGCGGATGCCGTGATCCCCAACAAGACCACCCCTGCGGATGCCGTGACGGCGGCAATGGAGGCGCTGGATGAAATTTTTAGTCATTAACGGTCCCAACCTCAACCTGACCCAGTTCACGGAGCCGGGCATGGAGGGGCAGATCGATTTCAATACACTGCTGGATTATATCGAGGCAGGCTGTGCCCAGATGGATGTTCAGGTGGACTTTTTCCAGTCCAACCACGAGGGCGACCTCATCGATGAGATCCAGTCGGCGGCAGGCCGGGCCGATGGCATCATCCTCAACCCGGGCGGCTACGCCTATTACAGCGTGGCCATTCTGGAGGCGCTGCAGGTGTGCGGCGTGCCCGCCGTGGAAGTGATGCTGGCCGACCCCAGCGGCAAGGAGCCCTTCCGCAGCGTGGATGTGGTCTCCTTTGGCTGTCAGGGCCGCTTTGCAGGCGAGGGGGTCAGCGGATATCTCCATGCCTGCGCCTACCTTGTGCAGCTGCTCCGGCTGGATGGCGGTGCGCAGACGCACCTGGTGCAGTAACAACCCTCTCAGTCTCGCATTCGCTCGCCAGCTCCCCCGAAGGGGGAGCCCTTGGCAAGTAGGGCAGGCTGTGCAGCAAAACGGAAAGCATAGAGACAAAACAGAAGGGAAAAGAAACAAGATGATCATTTCGACCAAAAAAGGCACCCCCAAGGAAGAGCTGGAAAAGATCGTAGACAAATTCGAGAAGCAGGGCCTGGATGTGACCCTGATCACCGGCAAGGATTACAATGTGTTCGGTCTGGTGGGCGATACCACCAAGATCGATGAGCGCGACGTGCTGGCCAACCCCTGGATCGACAACGTCACCCGCGTGTCCGCCCCCTATAAGCGGGCCAACCGACTGTTCCACCCTGCCGATTCCATCATCGACTGCGGCGGCGTGAAGATCGGCAGGGGCGAGAAGATCGCCGTGATGGCAGGCCCCTGCAGCATCGAGGGGGAAGAGCAGGCACTGCGCATTGCCAACGGCGTAAAGGCGGGCGGTGCAAGCCTGTTCCGCGGCGGCGCTTATAAGCCCCGCACCTCTCCCTACTCCTTCCAGGGTCTGGAGACTGAGGGCATCCTCGATATGGTCAAGGCACGGGAGGCCACCGGAATGCCCATCGTGTCCGAGCTGATGAGCGAGGACCGGATCCCGGAGTTTGAGGAATATGTGGACGTGGTGCAGATCGGTGCCCGCAACATGCAGAACTTCCAGCTGCTCAAGGCCGTGGGCAAGATGCACAAGCCTGTGCTGCTCAAGCGCGGCCTGTGCAACACCATCGAGGAGTGGATCATGTCCGCAGAGTACATCATGGCCGGCGGAAACGAGCAGGTCATTCTCTGCGAGCGGGGCATCCGCACCTTTGAGAAGTACACCCGCAACACCCTCGACCTCTCTGCTGTGCCCATCATCCACGAAAAGACCCATCTGCCCATCATCGTGGACCCCAGCCACGCCACCGGCAAGGCCAATCTGGTTGAGCCGATGATGATCGCCGCTGTGGCCGCCGGTGCCGACGGTCTGGAGGTGGAAGTCCACTATGATCCCCGCCACGCCTGGAGCGATGGCGCACAGTGCCTGACCCCGGATGCCTTTGCACAGGCCATGGCAAAGTGCCGTCAGGTCGCATGGGCCATTGGCCGGGATATGTAACACGATGAACGGCCTCACCCTCTCAGTCAAAGCCTGACGGCTTTGCCAGCTCTCCCAAAGGGAGAGCCTCTGGCGAAACCACAGACCTTGCGGTGGACTGCCAAGGCCTCGCCCTTTGGGAGAGGTGGCAGCGCAAAGCGCTGACGGAGAGGGCGAGCCAGGTAAAGTAACACGATGAACATTACGATAAAATCAAGCCGGACGGTGGGCGGCAACATCGCCGCGCCGCCCAGCAAAAGCATGGCCCACCGGGCGGTGCTCTGCGCGGCGCTGGCAAAGGGGACTTCCCATCTCCATCCTCTTGCTTTCAGCAAGGATATCTCCGCCACGCTGGGCGCGGCGGGCCGACTGTGCGCCCGTGTCACCACCGGTGAAAACGACGCGGTGGTGGAGGGGCTGGGACGCTTTCTGCCGGTTGATGCCCCCGTGGACTGCTGTGAGAGCGGCAGCACCCTGCGCTTCCTCATCCCACTGGCCAGCCTGACCGGGCAGGAAGTGACTTTTACAGGCCGTGGGCGGCTGATGGAGCGGCCCCAGTCGGTCTACAAAACGCTGTATCAGCAGCAGGGCCTGCGCTTTGAGCAGGGCGCGGACCGCCTGACTGTGGAAGGTGCCCTGACCCCGGGCGAATACGAGCTGGCGGGCAACGTGTCCAGCCAGTTCATCAGCGGGCTGCTGTTTGCCCTGCCCCTGCTGGGCGGCACCAGCACCCTGCACCTCATCCCGCCTGTGGAGAGCCGGAGCTACATCGATATGACCCGCGCGGTGCAGCACGCCTTTGGCGTGGAGAGCCGCTGGCTGGATGAAAACACGCTGGAAATTCCCGGCGGGCAGCACTATCTTCCCGGTGATTACACCGTGGAGGGCGATTACAGCCAGGCGGCTTTTCCTGCCGTGCTGGGCGCTGTGACCGGCGGGGTGGCCATCACCGGCCTGTCTGAGGAGACCTTGCAGGGCGATGCGGCCATTCTGGAGATCCTCCGGCGGTGCGGTGCAAGATTTACCCGCACCGGGCAGGGCGTGGTGTTTGAAAAGGCCCCGCTCCACGGAACGGACATCGACCTTGCCGACTGCCCCGACCTTGGCCCTGTACTGATGGTGCTGGGCCTGCTGTGTGAGGGCACCACAGTCATCCGCAACGCCGAACGTCTCCGCATCAAGGAGAGTGACCGCATCGAGGCCATGGAGACCGAGCTGCGGGCCTGCGGCGGGCAGCTGGAGAGCGAGGGCGGCACCATTACCATCCATGGCTGTGCCGACGCGCTCCATGCCCCGGAGCAGCCGCTTTCCGGCCACAACGACCACCGCGTGGTGATGAGCCTTGCGGTGCTGGCGCTGGCCGCCGGGCTGGCCCTGCCCATCAGCGGGGCCGAGGCCATTGCCAAGAGCTGGCCGGATTTTCTGGAAGCCATCAAGCCTTTGGGCGCGGAGGTGGAACATGTTGGATAAATCAAAGCGTTATCTCATTGTGGGCCTGGGCCTGCTGGGCGGCAAGTACGCCTTGGAGCTGAGCAGGGCCGGGTTCCATGTGGACGGCATCAACCGCAGCGAGGGCCATCTGCAGTATGCCCTCGACCACGGCTATATCGCCAGCGGCAAGACCCACGATTTTGAGGATCTGGTGTGTCAGGCCGATCATATCATCTTCGGTTTGTACCCCACGGCCCTGCTCGAGTGGTTCCGGACCTACGGCCACCTGCTGAAGGAGGGCTGCATCTTTACCGATGTGTCGGGCGTAAAGACCGGTCTGGTGGAGCCCATTCAGGCCATGTGCAGGCCGGGCGTGGAGTTCATTGCCAGCCACCCCATGGCGGGCCGTGAGACTTCCAGCGTGGAGCACGCCGCCGAGGTGAATTTTGCCCCGGCCAACTTCATTGTGACCCCAACGGAAAAGAACACCCCGGAGGCCGTTCAGTGGGCCAAGGAGCTGGCTGAGGTGCTGGGCTTCAAGCATATCTGCACCCTGACCGTGCAGGAGCATGACAGGATGATCGGCTATGTCAGCCAGCTCTGCCATGCCATCGCCGTCAGCCTGATGTGCGCCAACGACAATACCTCGCTGTGCGAGTACACCGGAGATTCCTTCCGGGATCTGACCCGCATTGCACGCATCAACGATAAGATGTGGGCGGAGCTGTTCCTCTGGAACAAGGAAAACCTCATCTCCGAGATCGACCAGTTCAGCGGGGCGCTGAACGAGATGCGCAACGCCCTTGTGGCCGATGACCGGGAAAAGCTGGAGGAGATGTTCCGCCTGTCCACTCAGCGCCGCGCGGCGTTTGATAAGAAAGCGCCGTAACCTTTTCAGCACACAGCACTGCTGTTTTTTTTTTCAGCTCCTCTGCTGGGGAGCTGGAAGCGAGACTGAGAGGTTTGGCACAACACGAAAAAATGAGGTGTACCGAATGCCCAAACAGGAAGGCCAGAAATCCAAGCTGCTGGCGCTATTGCGCATTTTTGAGCAGCAGACCGATGAAAACCACCTGCTGAACGTGCCGCAGCTGGTGGAGCTGCTGGAGGCGCAGGGCATCCGCTGTGAGCGCAAGAGCGTGTACAGCGATATTGAGGCACTGGGCGCGCTGGGCTATGACATCAAACTGCGCCGGGGCCGGGGCGGCGGGTATTTCCTTGCCAGCCGCACCTTTGATCTGGCGGAGCTCAAGCTGCTGGTGGATGCCGTGCAGGCAAGCCGGGTGGTATCCGGCACCACGAGCAGGCGGCTGATCCACAAGCTGGAAAAGCTCTGCTCCAACTACGAGGGCAGCCAGCTGCAGCGTCAGGTCTATGTGGAGGGCCGCCCCAAGACCGACAGCAAGAGCCTGCTGTACAGCATCGATGCCCTGCACGAGGCCATCAACAACGGTAAAATGGTGGAATTCCTCTACAGAAAAGCCGACAGCCGCGAGAAAGAGAAAAGAACCGTCAGCCCGTGGCAGCTGGCCTGGGAGAACGGGTGCTACTACCTCATTGCCTTTGCCGATGAAAAGGGCATCCGCCATTATCGGGTGGACAAGATGAGCGGGGTCCGGGTGCTGGATGCGCCCCGGCGCGGTCAGGAGCAGTTTGCGGATCTTGACCTGCCTGCCTATCTGCGCAAGCACTTTGGAATGTACGGCGGGCCGGAGCATCGCGTTACCCTGCGGTGCACCGCGGATCTGGAAGGTGCAATGCGGGAGCGCTTCGGCACTACGCCCGTGTTTCTGCCGGAAGAGGATGGGTCTTTCCACTTCGATGTTCCCATCTGCGTCAGCGACCAGTTCTACGGCTGGGTCTGCGGCTTTGGCGGCAAGATAGAAGTGGTCGCCCCGCCCGAAGTGCGGCAGGGAATGCGGAAGGTGGCCGCCCGGTTGGCAGAACAGCATCAATAACAAGAAAAGGGACTGCGAAAGCAGTCCCTTTTTATATGTTTACGGTTCTTTCAGTTCCAGATCGCTGGGCAGGAGGAGATCCAGTTCGGCGGCAGGCTCGGCGACAAGGCGGCGGCTCTGGTGGAAGATGGCCTTTTCCAGCGTGTTGCGGGCAAGGCGGCCGTTGCCGGCGGTGCGGCTGTCCAGCGCCTGACGGCGCTTGTAGTAGCCCAAAAGCGGGAAGGTACAGCCCTCGGCAAGGCGGTAGCCCTTGCCCTTTGCCAGCACGTTGGTGATGTCCAGCAGCTCGTCTGCCGTGTAGTCCGGGAACTCGATCTTGTTGGGGAAGCGGCTGGCAAGACCGCTGTTGGCGGTAAGGAACACCTCCATCTCCCGGGTGTAGCCCGCCAGAACGACCACCAGCTCGTCCCGGTGATCCTCCATGCCCTTCACAAGGGTGTCGATGGCTTCGAGACCAAAGCTGTCCTGCTCGCCGCGGTAGAGGCTGTAGGCTTCATCGATAAACAGCACACCGCCGAGGGCACTCTCGATGACGCTGTTTGTCAGCGGGGCGGTGTGGCCGGTGTAGCGGCCCACAAGGTCGGCACGGGTCACTTCCACCAGCTGGCCGCCCTTCAGCGCGCCGATGGCCTTGAGGTACTTTGCCACCAGCCGGGCAATGGTGGTCTTGCCGGTGCCCGGGTTGCCGGTGAAGATCATGTGCATGGAAAGGCTGACGGTCTTGAAGCCTGCCGCCGCGCGGCGCTGCTGCACCTGCAGGTTATCCGCCAGACCGAACACATACTCCTTGACCGCCCCAAGGCCCACAAGGCCGTCAAGCTCTGCGCGGATTTCATCTACAGCGCCCGTGTACTCGGCAGGCAGCAGGGCAGACAGCTCCTGCTCGGGCTGGTCGTTCAGGCTGAACCACACACCCTCCGGCTTTGCGGTCAGGGTGACGGTGCCGGTAAGCTTTGCATCAGTCTGCAGGCAGTATTCGCTCAGGGCGCGGAACATTTTATCGCAGCATTCCGCAAGGCCCGCCGCACCCTTTTCCTTAGAGCACTGGGCGGCTACATAGTCCCGCACATCGGCCCCGGCAGAGAGGGTCAGCCCAAGGCGTGCGCTCACCTTCTGGGCCAGCGCATTCAGCTGCTGCGCCGCCAGCGCTGCAAGGTCCTCGCGGGCAAAGGCGCTGGTGGCGCACACATCGCCCACCGCCGCCACAAAGGGCGCACCGAACTTATCTGCCAGCGCGTCCCGGCCCTTGCGGGAAAAGAAGATGAGGTACTTGCCGCAGGGCGTGATACTGCTCACAGCGCCCGGTGCCAGCGCCGTGCCTGCATCCACAAGGATGCCCTCCTTGTTCACAAGATACCGGCTGGAAAGCGGTGCACTGCCCTTCACAGCAAGGTCTGCAAGAGTCTTGAGGAAGGCCGCATGGCAGCTCTCGTAATGCTCAAAGATCACGATCTCCCCGGGGGCGTGCAGGGCCGCATACAGATCCTGCAAAAACAGCTTTTCCGCACCGGAATTGGGGTAGAGGGCAAGGTCCACCACCGCGGTTTTGTCGCTCTGCAAAAGGCCCCGCGCCGCCATGATGCGGGCGGTCTCTGCCAGCGCAAAATGCCGCCCCGTACCGGCTCCGCCGCACAGCAGGATCACATTGCGTGCTGCCGGGCGCTCGGTGCCCAGCACAAAGGGCCGGCGCATGGCGCGCACCACGCTGTCCACAAAGGCATCCTGCCCGAGAACGGTCTTTTTCACCTCGGCGGCAAGGCCCTCAAAGCTGCCAAGGTGCTCTGCGGTCACATCGGCAGTGCCCTTGGCAAGCAGGCCGTCCGCTTCCATATCCCGCAGCATCTGGCGGCTGTCCTCCAGAGCAGACTGCACCGCAGTGTCCTGCGTTTTCAGCTGGGCGTTCTGTTTTTTGAGCAGGGCATCCAGCTGCTTCTGGTTTTCCAGCAGGGCAGCATTCAGGTCCGGCACTGCGGGCGCTTTGGCCTTTGGCGTTTTGCTTTCCGGCTGAGCCGTGCCGCCAAAGCGCGGCTTTCCCCCTGCGCCGAACACACCGTTCATAAGGTTTTCCCAATCGTCGGTATATGCCATGGTTTGCCCTCCGTTTTTGTCGTTTTCTTCCAGTATAGTGTACCCGGACAGCTTTTGCAATTCCCTCTTGCAAAAAAGACCGCCGGTGTTTACACTTATATCTGATAGGAAATCTGCAAGAAGGAATGAAGAAACTATGACCGTCAAAACGCCCGCCGAACTGAAAACGCTGTACGAGAGCATCTCCTTTGACCTTCAAACCACCTACACCGGCCCGCTGGGGCAGGAATATGCTGTTTCCGGCACCCATCTGCGCCTGTGGGCACCCACGGCGCAGAGGGTGGAGGTCAGCCTTTACCGCAAAGGCAGCGGCGGTGAGCCCATAGGCACTCTGCCGCTGGAGCGGGGGCAGCAGGGGGTGTGGAGCATCTATCTGCCCGGCGACCAGCACGGACGATACTATACCTATACGGTCACAGTGGATGGCATTTCGCGCCAGACCGGCGACCCCTATGCCCGTGCGGCAGGCGTGAACGGCACCCGCAGCATGATCGTGGACCTTGCCCGCACCGCCCCCTCCGGGTGGGAGCGGGATGTGCGTCCGGTCATCCCGCCGGAGCAGCGCGCGGTGTGGGAGGTGAGCGTGCGCGACTTCTCGCAGGATGCTGCCAGCGGCGTGCGCCCGGCATGGCGGGGCAAGTTCATGGCCTTTACCCAGCAGGGCACCACCCTGCACGGGGACGGCATCCACCCCACCTGCCTGAATTATTTAAAGCGGCTTGGCGTGAAGTATGTGCAGCTGATGCCCATTTTTGATTTTGGCAGCGTGGACGAGGCAAAGCCGCTGCTGCGGCAGTACAACTGGGGCTATGACCCCACCAACTACAATGTGCCCGAAGGCAGCTATTCCACCGACCCCACCCGCGGCGAGGTGCGCATCCGGGAGTGCAGGGAAATGATCGCAGCCCTGCACGCGGCGGGCATCGGTGTGGTGATGGATGTGGTGTATAACCACATGTACCGCAATGAGAACCCGCTGAACGGCACCGTGCCCTGCTACTTTTTCCGCCAGAACGAGGACGGCAGCTTTTCCAACGGCAGCGGCTGCGGCAACGAATTTGCCAGCGAGCGGCCCATGGCCCGGCGGTATATGATCGATTCCATCCTCTACTGGGCGCAGGAATACCACATCGACGGCTTCCGGTTCGACCTGATGGGTCTGTACGACGTGGAGACCATCAACGCGGTGCGCGCCGCGCTGGATACGCTGCCCGGCGGGCGGGATATCCTGATGTACGGCGAGCCGTGGCAGGGCGGCGGCA
>OODC01000193.1_pt1 | contig 48662 bp, 40 predicted proteins | sample 1671711 | NCBI WGS metagenome assembly OODC01 (sample SAMN06348184, study PRJEB24527) | human gut metagenome | reverse complement strand
GTGCAATTTCCGGCTTCCATTCCACGCAGTCTCCGCTGATGGCGCGCTGCATGAAGAACGAGAAGCAGGGCCACTTCGTATTCTACGGCGCAATGGTAGCAGAAGGCATCATCGCTCTGATCTGGGCGGCGGCAGGCTGCGCACTGTATGAAGTTACCGGCGGTCTCAACACCGGTCTGGCAGAGGCGCTTGCAGGCGGTCAGTCCGCAGCGATCTACGACGTATGCTCCAAGACCATGGGCGGCGTTGGCATCGCGCTCGCGATGATCGGCGTTGTTGTCTGCCCGATCACTTCCGGCGATACCGCTTTCCGTTCCGCTCGCCTGACGCTGTCCGACTGGTTCCATATCGACCAGGGTACCTACGCAAACCGCCTGAAGCTGTGCGTACCGGTTCTCGGTATCGGTGCGATCCTCGGCATCGGCAACGCGACCGGCCTGATCGACTACACGGTCATCTGGCGCTACTTCAGCTGGACCAACCAGACGCTCGCGATGATCGTTCTGTGGGCAGCAGCTATGTTCCTGTTCACCGAGAAGAAGAATTTCTGGATCGCTGCCGTTCCGGCGACCTTCATGAGTGCGGTCTCCTGCACCTACTTCATTCTCGCACCGGAGTGCCTCGGCGGTCTGCTGAACGGCAAGACGGCAGACGGCGCTGTGATCTACAATACCGCCGTAGCATACCCCATCGGCATTGTATTCGCAGCAATCCTGCTCGCTGTGTTCATTCGCGCGACCAAAAAGCACGGCACGAAGAAAAACGCATAAATGATAGAATAAGATGCAGCCGGCCGTTCGTTCTGTTCGACCGGCTGCAATCATCCGCAGAAGTAATTGAGGTGACGGAAAATGATGTTCAAACCTTATCCGCTCGGTTCCGGGCGCATAGATGACGCGGCGCTCGCCGAGGATAAAAAAAGCTGCCGGAAGATCGGCCCGTGCGGCATCGGCAGACGCGCGCTCTATTTGAACAGCTTTTTCATCGACCGGCGCTATTATGTCCCGCTCTCCATGGTAACGCGCGTGTACAAGCGCGTCGCGATGAGCAGGGGCGGCTTTTCCGGCAAGGGCATTTTCGCGACGCTGTCCTATCTGGTCGTTGAGTTCGACGGCGGGCAGCAAAAAGTCTGCAATTTCAAATACGAACAGCAGGTCGATGATTTTCTGAACGTCATCCGCGCCGAATATCCCTCCATTCCGTGCGTGAGCGCGGCGGCGGAGCAGCGCCTTGCAGAGCAGAAGGCGCGCCGCGAGGAGGAGGAGCGCAGCCGTCCGCCGATGAGCGAGCAGGCAGAGAAGACCGTGCGCACGCTCGATCAGGCGCTCGACTATCTGGAGCGCCGCCCCGAGCTGACCGAGCAGCTGAGCGCGGCCGCAAAACGCCGCCGCAATTTCCAGTGCACGCACGGCAGCTACCGCTGGGCCGCCATGGCGATCACCCTGCTCGGCTTCGCGGCTCTCGCCTACGGCATCGTCTCCTTTGTGCGCCACGGTTCGTTCGCGATCTATTTCACGCTGTTCGGCCTTGCGGCGATCTTCACGTTCGCCGGCTTCAGCGTGCTCCCCACTGCGCGCAACAACCGCACATCGATCATGCGGAACGATGAGCAGGCGCAGCAGAAAATGCAGGAATATGTTTCGGCGTATCCGGACTTTCCGCTTCCGGCGCGCTATGCGCATCCGGTCGTGCTGCGCCGCATGAAGCGCGCTGTCATGGACGGCCGCGCCGTGACCGCCGGGCAGGCGCTCGATGTCGTGAAGGACGACCTCAGGGCGCTGAATGCCGACGTCGAGGTCTCGCAGGAGGAATATGATGAGGTCGTCGCCATCAAGCCGCTTTTCCTCAACGCAGAGTATCAGTAAACAGAATAAAATCCCATGCCGCAGTTCACAGTTCAGACTGGCATGGGATTTTTTCTGTTATTGGGTCCCGGACGCATAAACAGACGCGGTTTACATGCTTCGCGCCGTCCGGCGCATCTGCCGCACATATACGATCAGGAGCGCCGCGCCGGTGAAGATCCACGAGGCAGGGTAGACGTTCATCAGCATTTCATAGGTCGGGAAGAGGCGGAACACGGTCGCCATCCAGATCAGGCGGAACACGACCGTGCCGAGGATGGTGAAAACGGCAGGCTCGAGCGAGCGGCCCATGCCGCGCAGAGAGGCGCTTTCGACCTCGTAGGTGGCGGTCAACCCCTCGAGCGAGCAGACATGCCGCATACGGCTGACCGCGAACACGGCGACCGCGCTGCTCGAGGTGTAGATGCTGACGAAGAAATCGTCCCAGACCATGAAAACCGCGCTCAGGATTTCGGTGAACACGATACCGAACAGCAGGCAGAGACGGAAGATCCTTTTGCATCGTCTGATATCGCCCGCGCCGAAATTCTGACTGGTGAAGGTGACAGCAGCCTGCGCGAAGGCATTCGCGATGTCGTAGGTGAAATATTCGAAGTTGAGCGCGAGCGATGAGCCTGCGATGGCGTTTTCGCCGAACGAGTTGATGCCGCTCTGGATGAACACGTTGGAAACAGAGAAGATCGCGCCCTGAATGCCTGCCGGGATGCCGATCTGCAAAATACGCAGGAGCGGTTCCTTCTCGATGCGCATGCGGCGGAAGCGGAACGCGAAATCGTCGTCGCGGCGGATGAGGTGCGTGATGACCATGACCGCGCTGAGCACGTTGGAGATGACCGTTGCGATCGCGACGCCGGCGACGCCGAGCTGCATCACGATGACAAGGAACAGATTGAGCACCACGTTGACCGTGCCGGAGAGCAGCAGATAGTACATGGGACGGCGGCTGTCGCCGTAGCTGCGCAGTACGGCCGCGCCGAAATTGTACACGACCATGAACGGAATGCTCAGAAAATAGATGAATATGTAGAGCAGCGCCTCGTTCAGCACGCTTTCCGGCGTGCCGGAGAGCACGAGGATGGGTCTGGCCGACAGCCACCCGACGAGCATCAGTCCCGCGCCGAGCGCCGCGCCGAACGTGAGCACGGTGTGAAGCGTGCGGTTGATCTCGTCGCGGCTGTTCTGGCCGATGAGCAGCGCGAGCACGGCGTTCGGACCGACCGACAGACCGACGATCAGATTGACGAAAATGCCGACGAGCGCGACGCAGCTGCCCACTGCCGCAAGCGCAGCATTGCCTGCAAAGCGGCCGACGACTGCGACGTCTGCGGAGTTGAAAAGCTGCTGTAAAATGCTGCTGAAGGCCAGCGGCAGGGCAAAAAGGATGAGTCTGCCGGCCAGACCGCCGTGCAGCATGTCCATTTCTCTGTGTTTTGCGGTTTTTGCCATGATTCGTGCGTCTCCCTTGTGAGGTTTACCAGAACTATCTTACCATGCGCGGAGGGGATGCGCAAGGCAGTATTTCTGCGTTTTGCGCGGTATTTCTGTGGTTTTCATGTATGAAAAAGCACCTGGCTCCGCTGCTTGACAAAGCCGGCCCGCATGGATATAATATAAGAAAAGGGACGCTGTTACAGCAGTCAGACCCTCAAGTCATCAAAATTTATTTATGATGACCGTTCGTGTGTCAGACGAGCGGTCATCGCGCTTTTATACAGAAAATGTACAGCAGAATTACTGTACATACGAAAAGCTGAAAAGCCTTTTTCTGCACACGCGCCACCTCCTTCCTGCCGCAGACTGCGGGAAAGGAAAAGAGGGTCTGACCGCCAAAAGTAACAGCGTCCGCCTGTATTATAGCATGAGCCGTCGAAATGTGTCAATTTAACGGTCCTGGCTCCGCTGCTTGACAAAGCCGGGGCGCATGGATATAATATAAGAAGAAAAGGGACGCTGTTACAGCAGTCAAACCCTTAGTTTAGTCAATTTTAAGTCATTGACCGTTCGGAGTCGACCCGAGCGGTCAATGCGCTTTTATACAGAAAATGTACAGCAGAACTGCTGTACATACAAAAAGCTGAAAAGCCTTTTTCTGCACACGCGCCACCTCCTTCCTGCCGCAGACTGCGGGAAAGGAAAAGAGGGTCTGACCGCCAAAAGTAACAGCGTCCGCCTGTATTATAGCATGTACTGTCGGATTGTGTCAATTTATTGATCTTACGGTACTCTCCAGAGCTTTCCGACAGTATAAAGCGCCCCTGACCGAAGGTCAGGGGCGCTGCTGTTCTTATTCGCCGAGCAGCTTTTTTGCGTTGTTGTAGAACACATCCTGCATGGCGGCTTCGTCCAGTCCGCAGGTAAGGACCTTCTGGATCTCCACCGAAGGATGGTGGAACGGATAATCCGTGCCGAACATGATGCGGTCGTGACCGACCTCTTCATAGGCCTGACGGATCTTTACGCCCATCGGCATGCCGGACATCTCAAGATAAATGTTCGGGAAGCGCTTTGCCATCTTGAGCGCGGCGTCGATGTAAACGCCGTGTCCGTGACCCATGTGGATCATTACGGTCTTGACCTCGGGAAAGCGCTCCGCGAGCAGCGCGATGCTCCACGGCAGCGAATACGGAGGATGGCCGGAGTGAATGAACACAGGAAGATGACGGCTGCGCGCCATCTCCATTACCGGATCGACCGCGGTATCGTCCGCTACAAACGCATGGCGCAGGGGATTCATCTTGATGCCGCGGAAGCCCTTTCCGTCGACATAGGTCTCGACCTTTTCGCGGCAGATGTCCGCGCCCTCGAGCGGATTGAGGTATACGAGCGGGATAAAGCGGCCCGGATAACGGGCGGCCGCCTCCGCGACACCCTCGTTTCCTGTGTGATCCTTCGCGCAGAGCACGGTCTGCTCGATTTCATATTCATCCATGAACGCGATCAGCTGCTCAGGGGAGCCGTCTACGCCGGCCCAGCTGCCGAAGTCACCGATATGTGCATGTGCATCGATCTTTTTCATATTGCCGCTCCTCTCAGCTGCGCTTGAGGCGCTCGACCAGGTTAGAGGACTGCATGATCGTGATCACGACCGAGGCGATAACGATACCTGCAATCGTCTGCATGGTGATGGTGGGAATGGTGGCGATTGCCGCCGCAGGGCTGATGAGCACGATCTTGACGAGCTGATAGCCGACGATCTGGCAGACGCCGCCCAGAACCTCGCCGATGAGCCAGCCGTATCTGTGCTCCGGCATAAGCTTTTCCACGGCCAGACCCATGATAAGCGCCATAATGCCCTTGATGATGAAGGTCGGCAGGACCCACAGCATCGCGCCGCTCAGCAGGTCGGAGAGGGCTGCACCCAGCGCTGCCGCAAGTGCGCCGTCCTTTCGGCCGAGCAGCATAACGCCGACAAAGATCGCGCAGTCACCCAGATGCGTATAGCCGCCGGTGATGGCAATCGGTATCTTGAAGGTGTACGTTCCGGCGAAAATGAGCGCCGCCATCATGGCGATGCGCACGATTCGTTTCAAATCCATAACTGTTTTCTCTCGCTTTCCATATTTATCTCTTATCCATTATATCAGACCGTGAACTGTTTGATAGCGTCAGTTCGCGGATTTTTGTCAGGGTCAGATGGAGCGGGATGAACAGCTGCGAGAGCACATTTATCTGCATAACATCTGTTCCGTGGGAAACACTATCCGAAAAAGGAGCGTGTTTTCATGTCAGAAATGTTTTGCTTTCAGTGTCAGCAGACGGCAGGCGGAAAGTGCTGCGTCAGCACAGGTGTGTGCGGCAAGCAGCCGGAGACAGCGCATTTACAGGACGAACTGGTACGCGAGCTGATCGGTCTGGCGGAGGCGGCGACAGCGGCCGGACAGCGCACGCCGACGGCCGACCGGCTGTTGGCGGACGGTCTGTTCACCACACTGACCAACGTCAATTTTGACAATCGTGCGATCGCGGAATTTACCGCGCGCGTGCGCGCAGAACGCGACAGCTTCGGCGGCGCGCCGTGCAAGGTCGTGGAGCTCTGGAAGGGCGACACGGATACGGTCTCTCTGCGGTCGACGCTGCTGTTCGGCATGAAGGGCATGGCGGCGTATGCGCATCACGCGATGAACCTCGGCTACGTGGACGACGAGGTGAGCACGTGGTTTTATAAGGGACTGTGTGCGGTCAACCGGCCGCATTCTGTGAAGGAATGGCTTGCGCTCATCGTCGAATTCGGACAGATGAATTTCCGCTGCATGGAGCTGCTCGACCGTGCCAACACCGGCACCTTCGGTACGCCGCAGCCGACAAAGGTGCCGACCGACATCAAAAAAGGCCCGTTCATCGTGGTTTCGGGTCATGATCTGGCCGATCTTGCGCAGCTGCTCGAGCAGACCGAGGGCAGGGGCATCAATATCTATACGCACAGCGAAATGCTGCCTGCGCACGGCTATCCGGGACTGAAAAAGTATCCACAGCTTGTGGGTAACTTCGGCACGGCGTGGCAGAGCCAGCAGCGCGAGTTCGAGAACATCCCGGCGCCTATCCTGTTCACGACGAACTGCCTGATGCCGCAGCGGCCGAGCTATCGGGACCGTGTGTACACCACATCGGTGGTCGGCTATGAGGGTCTGCGCCACATTGAGGCGGATGCCTGCGGACGCAAGGACTTTTCGCCGCTTATCGAGCAGGCGCTTGCGCTCGGCGGCTACGAGCATGACCACAGCATGAGCGGCATCAACGGCGGCCATATGCTCATGACCGGCTTTGCGCACGGAGCCGTGCTCTCGCACGCGGAGGAGATCATTTCGCTCATCAAGAGCGGAAAGGTGCGTCATATCTTTCTGGTCGGCGGCTGCGACGGCGCGCACCCCGGCAGAAACTACTACACCGAGTTCGTCAAGCAGACGCCGATGGATACGCTTGTTCTGACGCTCGCGTGCGGAAAATACCGTTTCAATGATCTGGATCTCGGCGAGATCGGCGGTCTGCCGCGCATTCTCGACATGGGACAGTGCAACGACGCATACAGCGCCATCAAGGTCGCGCTCGCGCTGGCGGATGCCTTCGGCTGCACGGTGAACGACCTGCCGCTCACGCTCGTGCTCTCGTGGTACGAGCAGAAGGCCGTGTGCATCCTGCTGACGCTGCTTGCGCTCGGCGTGAAGAATATCTATCTCGGGCCGACGCTGCCGGCGTTCCTGTCGGAAAACGTGGTGAAAATGCTGGTAGAGACTTACGATCTGCACCCGACCACCGCGCCCGAGCAGGATATGGACGCCATTCTGGGAAGAGGATAACCGCTCACGCGCCGCACAGGTTTGCCTGCAAATATTCGAGCAGCGTCCGCGCCGTGACCGAGCTTGCGGTGCGCGCGAACGCGAGACCGATGGTGCGGAAGCTCTCCGGCACGAGCGGGCGGATCTCCACATTGTTTGCGAACGCCTGCATGGCAAGCTCCTGCGAGATCGTGACGCCGAGGCCGTGCTTGACGAAGGCAACGATCAGCGTATCGTCGCGGAAGCTGTACACGGTCTGCGGCTTGTGCGGATATTTTTCCAGCAGATGCAGAATGTCGTTGTCGCAGCCGGGCGTTTCGATGATGAACGGGTACTGGAGCAGCTCCTCCGGGGTGACGCTGCTGCGCTGTGCGAGCGGATGCTCCCGGGGCAGCACGGCGCAGAGCGCATCCTGATGCAGCGGATAAAAGGTCAGATCCTCCGCCAGAATGGACGAGAGAAAGCCGCAGTCCACCTGCCCGCGGATGATCCAGTCATGGATCTCGTCGTAGTTGCCGTCGAAGATCTGCACCTCGACCTGCGGATAGTTCTCCTTGAAAAAGTGTACGACGTGCGGCAGCCACATCGCCGTCACGCTCGAAAAGCTGCCGATGCGCAGCTTGCCCTCGACCTTGTTGTTGATGTTGAAGGCCGCCTGGCGCAGCTTTTCCTTTTGGTTTACCATTTCGCGGATGTAGGGGATGAGCCGCTGTCCGTTGTCGGTCAGGACGACACCCTTCTTCGCCCGCGCGAACAGCTGCACGCCGAGCTCCTCCTCGAGCCCCGCCATCATCTGGCTGATGCCGGACTGCGTGTAGTTCAGCGCCTCGGCGGCCTTTGTGAAGTTGCCGGTCTCGCAGACCTTGAGAAAGATTTCGTAGCGATCGCGTACCTCGCGCATAGGTATTCCTCCTTTTCAATATTCGGTACAGTATGATGCTTGTAAAGCAATTGACGGCTGCCGCTTTGCTTTTGCATAGCATACATTACCAGATGTAATGTATAGCAGTAAAAACATTTATTTTACTTATATTCTATCATGTGGTATGTTAGCTGTACAGGAATTTTGGGGTAAGGAGAAAAATTTCACAATGGAAAAGAAGCAAAATCACTTTTCGGGACAGCTGGGGTTTGTCCTTGCTGCGGCAGGAAGCGCGGTCGGTGTGGGAAATCTGTGGCGTTTCCCGTATCTGGCGGCCAAGGACGGCGGCGGTCTGTTCCTCATCATCTACTTTATTCTGGTACTGACGTTCGGCTTCACGCTGCTGACATCGGACATCGCCATCGGCCGCCGCACGCATAAGAGCGCGATCGGCGCGTATGAGCAGATGCGCCCGAAGTGGAAGGGTCTGGGCATCCTGACCTTCCTCGTGCCCGTGCTCATCATGACGTACTACGCGGTCATCGGCGGCTGGATCACAAAATATGCGGTCGTTTACGTCTCCGGTCAGGCGAGTGCTGCGGCGGCGGACGATTACTTCACCTCGTTCATCACCTCGCCGGTGTCGCCGGTGGTGTTCGCGCTGCTGTTCATGGGCGTTACCGCGCTTATCGTCTACAACGGCGTGCAGAACGGCATTGAAAAGGTATCGCGCTGGATGATGCCGGTGCTGCTCGTGCTGGTCGTTGTCATCGCGTGCTATTCGCTGACGCTCAGTCACACGAACGCGGACGGACAGGTCGTAACCGGCTGGCAGGGCTTTCTGTACTATCTGACGCCGAACCTCGAGGGACTGACCGTGCAGCGCTTTCTTCAGATCCTTCTGGATGCGATGAGTCAGCTGTTCTTCTCGCTGAGCGTTTCCATGGGCATCATGATCACCTACGGCTCGTATGTGCACCCGGAGGTCGACCTCAACCGCGCGGTCAACCAGATCGAGATCTTTGATACTGGTGTTGCGTTCCTCGCAGGCATGATGATCATTCCGGCGGTCTATGTGTTCTCGGGCACCGAGGGCATGGGCGCAGGCCCGAGCCTGATGTTCATCTCGCTGCCCAAGGTCTTTGCCGCGATGGGCAGAGCGGGTACGGCGGTCGGCATTCTGTTCTTCGTCACCGCGATCTTCGCGACGCTGTCCTCCTGCATTTCGGTTCTGGAGTCCATTACGGCCAACTGCATGGAGATCTTCCACACGAGCCGCAGAAAGACGGTCCTGGTGCTGTCGGTCATCTATCTGGCGGCGTCTGCCGTTATCGCGCTCGGCTACAGTGTATTCTATGTAGAGGTGCTGCTGCCGAACGGCTCGGTCGGCCAGCTGCTCGACATCATGGACTACGTCAGCAACAGCGTCATGATGCCGTTCATCGCGCTGCTGTCCACCGTTCTGATCGGCTGGGTGATGACGCCGGATTACGTCATCGACGAGATGGAGCGCAACGGCGAGACATTCCGCCGCAAAAAGCTCTACCGCGTCATGATCCGCTATGTCGCGCCGGTGATGATGTTCGTACTGTTCCTTCAGTCGACCGGCATCCTGTCGAAGATCGGATAAAAATAATGAAAACCGCTGCATGGGAGAGGATTTCCCCGTCATGCAGCGGTTTTTTCATGTGCGGATTGTTTTCGGCGTCAGGAATTGACCACAGGCGGCATCAGAGCTTAACGGTCATCGCTTTTTGTGGCAAATCCCATCAAAAGCAGGAAGACCCACCAGAAAAGAATGATCATGCAAAACACCATGATCATCACAAGGGGAAGGAAGATGATCTCTATGATATTGCTGCATCTCCGCCAGCAGTCGACCAGGATCACCAGTCCCACAACAGCGCCGACAATGGCAGCGATTACCGTTGCGATGATATTTCCTGTTGTCGGCGGTGTCTCGGTATATACGAAAAAGCAGGCGTAGAGCACGAGCGGTATCGCAAGGCAGCAGTCGAAAATGATCGCATCCACCCAGCCGAATACCTTATCCCAGTGCCGGCGAAACGGCAGATATACGAGGCAGCCGATGATCGTGAGATAAAAAAGGGATTGGAACCCGTAGCGTTCGAGAAAATGAAATGAAAAAATATAGCGTAACATAATTCAAACATCTCCATTTTATGATCAGCACCGCTGTCCCCGCGGCGCTGAATGCCGCGGGGCGTCTGGTGCCGCCTCAGGTCTCGTAGTCCTCCCACTCGGCGGCGAGATCGCGGTAAAGGAAGGTAACGATCTGCGCGCGCGTACAGGTCTGCGCGGGAGAGAACAGACCGGGTGCGGTGCCGTTGGTGATGCCGTATTCGACCGCCCACGCAACCGCGTCCGCGTAGTAAGCGCGGTAAGGCACATCGCGGAAGCTGCCCGCGGAGCCGGGCTCGGGCGAGCCGGCCCAGCGCCACAGGAAGGTGACGGTCTGAGCGCGCGTCACAGTCGCGTTCGGCTCGAAACGGGTGCGGCTCGTGCCGGTCGTGATGCCCTCCTCGGCCGCCCAGAGCACGGCGTCGTGATAGTAGGCGTTCGAGGGAACGTCCGAGAACGGATTATAGCTGCTTTCGGGTTCAGGGCAGCCTGCGGCACGCCACAGGAAGGTGACGACCTGACCGCGCGTGCAGCCCTCATAGGGACTGAATTTAGTTGCGGAGGTGCCGCTCGTGATCCCGTTTTCGACCGCCCAGAGAACCGGCTCGTAGAAATACGCGCTCTCGGGAACGTCAGTGAAGCGGAAGTTATTCTCCGGCGCATCGCCGTCGAGCGTGAAGTCGACCGAGCTAGAGCTGCTCGGCTCGATGCTGCTCTCGTAAAGGCAGCCGTCCGTCAGGGGAAGGTTGTCGTAGTGCTGCTGCTTGAGGACGCGGCCGGTGCTGCTGTACGCCGTGTAGGAAACGTCCATCGTGCCTCTGTCGGTGCCCCAGATGGTGATGTTGTAGGGGCCGCCGGTCAGGCCGAGAACCTTGGTGTCGCCTGCGACAGCGGCCGAGACACCGGCTGCACAGGTCGTGACAACGCCGTCCTCGATAGTAAGAACGTTCTCGCCGTTCTCATTTTCGACGTAAACGTCTGTCGGGCAGGCGATGATGAGCTCAGACATCATCTGATCGCGGACCGCCTGACCGTGGCACATCGCGGCATCCCAGCGCAGGATCGCGAAGTTCGCGAGCGTGGTCTCGGTGGTGTTGAAGTTGTTGTTGCCCAGATGCAGCAGACCCTGCGTGAAGGACTTCTCGGACGCATCGAGATAGTCCTTGTACGCCTGCAAAGCGTACATTTCGCTGGTCCGCAGCAGCATGTACGAGGCGTCGAACTTCTGCGCGGAGGACAGATCCTTCTTGTTCTTCAGCTCTTCGCGGTCGGCCTGAAGAATGCTGTAGAGCGCATCCTCCACGTAATAGGAGGCGCGGATGATCTCGCGGCTCTCGACCATTTTGTCGTTGCCGGTCAGCGTATTGCTGAGCGACCAGCCGAGGTTATACGCAGCGATGACCACCGTGACATTCGTGACGTCAAGGCCGAGACAGCCGGAGAGATAATAGGTCATGACGTTCTCGGTGAGGGGAGACAACGTGTCATAGGTCAGCTTGGCGAAGCCGGTAGTGAATTCCAGCGCTTCCGCGATGACCTCGCAGTTCAGCCAGTCATCGTACTTCTGGAGCGCTGAGCGGAAGGAAGTGGCGTAGGCGGAATTGCCCATCTTGCCGGCCACCTGATGGAGCGTCTGGATATACTCCTCGTTCAGCGCCTCATACGCATGAACGACGCTGACGTAGTTCGCGCAGTCGATGATCCAGTCGAGCGTGTTCTGATAATTTTCGAGCACATCCAGCGCTTCGCCTGCCTTGCCGAAGAAGTTGGTCGTGCCGCTGATGAAATTGAGCGCCGAACGGGTGCCCTTGTCGTCGCGGTACTGCTCGATGGCGGCCGCAAGCTTTTCAAAGATGTCGGGGGAGCGCTGTTTCAGGGACTCCGGGTCGGAGAGCAGCTCCTGAATGGCAGGCTTGTAGGTGCTTTCCTTTGCGGAATAGTTCGGCTGAACCTTGAGAATCATGTCCCAGATGCTGTTGGCGAGCTTGAGGTTTTCCGCTTCGATACGGGTGTTCAGGCTGTCGACCTCGCTGCTCGTAGCGGAGAGGATGAGCTCGGTGAGCATGGCGTCATAGGGATTGTCGAAAATGCTCAGGCTCTTGAACTTGGACAGCTCGCTCGCGGTGTTCAGAATGTCGTAGGCGGCTTCACCGGCGTTGGCGGCCGTGGTGTTCTGCGCGTCGGCGAGCAGCTTTGCCATGCGCTGATCCATCTGCTGACTGTAGCCGTTGGACTGCGCGAAGGTAACGTGCTGCTGAATGTACTCGCTGGCGTCGATGACCGCGGTGTCCTCGGTAGGCTTTGCGATGGGGGTCGAGCTGCTGTTCGAGAGATGGGTGAACACCTTCTGGATGGGGTAGCTCTGACCCATCGTCCAGACGGAGGAGAAGTCATATTTCGGGAAGGTAGCCTTGCTGGCCATGGACGCGAGCGGAACGGCGGTGTAGCCAGTAGAGGGGGTGACTGGCTGGTCGAAAGCCTCGAACGTCCCACTGGGATAATAAATACCGGAGAAATCTTTGTTATCTCCCGAGAATAGGTAACTTACGCACCAAGCAGGGGTGCCCAGCACGGTGAGAGCGCCGTTTTCGTCGGTGCTGCTGTCCAGAATGGTTCCGGAGGCATAGCAGTTTTTAATGGTGGCGTCGGAGATGGACTCGGCAAAGAGTCCGCCGACGCGATAGGTTGGGTAGGAGCCGGTATCGGACAGGGAAAGAGCAATGGAAATTGTGCCGTTAAAGGAACAGTCGGTATACTGACAATGATACGTGGATGCTCCTGCCAGACCGCCGATTTTAAGTGTAGGTGTCTTGGCCTGGCCGGTGAGGGAAATCGTACCGGTTACGCGGCACTGATCCAGACTGCCGCTGTCTCCGGCCACCAGACCACCGGCATATACTTTGTCAACATTTCCTTGGAGCAGTATGTTACCTGTCATTTCACAGGCGGTGAGCGTATTATCATTGGAGTGAAAAGCAGCGATACCGCCTGCGGTAATCTCGCCCCAGTCACCCAGAGCCGCTGCTCCGTTGACGTCTAGAATAGCATCCCCTCCGCTGACGGCTCGAATGGTGCCGGTAAAACGGCAGTAAGAGATAGTACCAAAGTTTGATGCGGCAATACCAGCCACATCGGTCGTATATGTGGAACCAGCGTTTGTGATTGTCGCGGCAACAGTACAGTTTTTAATTATGCCGCCAACAAAATTTGACGCACACAAACCGGCTGCATAACCGTTGAAATGATTGGTGTTTGCAACAGTCACAGTGCCGGTCAGCGCCAGATTTTGAATGGTACCGTTGTAATTTTCGACGAAGAGGCCTGCTTTTACTTCGTTGGTACAGGAGAGGTTGCGGATGGTGTAACCGTTGCCCTCCAGAATGCCGGTGAAGCTAGTAGTAAGGCCTTTGGTGCTTTTAGCCTCCAAAGGCTTCCAATTGATGCCTGATAAATCAATGTCATTCATCAGAATGTACTTGCCTGTCATATCGTTGGCAATATTGGCCAGGTCTTCCGCATCGTAGATGGGCGTGTACCCCGAGGGTACGGAGGTTTTGGTGCTCACCTCCTGAAGCAGCGCCGTGGCATCGTCTGCGGCGGCCTCCGCCTGCGGTGACAGCGCGGGGAGCAGGCCGACGAGCATTGCCAGCGCCAGCAGGATGGACGTCAATCTTTTCCTCATGAAAAATTCCTCCTTTTACCTTTGTCTGTACCCCTATTGTAGCGCAATCCGAAACAAAAAACAATCTGTATTAAATAGAATTTTAATAGCCTGTAACAGACAGAATAAGGGGGAATGTATGGATTTCAATAAGGATGTCGAGAAAACGGGAACGCGCGGAAGTGCGCAAAAAAACAGACCCGCCGCAGGAGGGTTCATCCTGTGACGGGTCTGCGGAATATTCGGCTGCGCCTCAGACGAGGTGAAACAGGTCGATCAGAAAGACCCATGCCAGCCCGTAATAGGTAACGACAGCGACAAGGTCGTTGATGGTCGTAATGAGCGGACCGGAGGCGACCGCCGGGTCAATCTTGACTTTATGGAACAGCATCGGAACGAGCGTGCCGACCAGACTGGAAATGACAATGGCGGCGAGGAGCGAGAGACCGACGCAGCCCGAGATCAGAAACGCATTTGCGGCAGAATAGCCCTTGAACAGCACGATGTAAACGCCCAGAAAAACGAGCGCCATCACGCCGAGCAGCGCGCCGTTGCAGGAGCCGACCTTCATCTCCTTCGCGGCCAGATGCAGCTTGTCCTTCGCGCTCAGATTTTCGTCCATCAGTACGCGGATCGTGACCGCCAGAGACTGCGTGCCGACGTTGCCGGCCATGTCCAGAATGAGCGACTGGAAGCAGATGACGACCGGCAGCACGGCAACAACGCCCTCGAACGCGCCGACGACCGTGGAAACGCCCATGCCGAGAAAGAGCAGGATGATCAGCCACGGCAGACGCTTTTTGATGCTCTCCGCGATCGTTTCGTTCAGATCTTCCTCTGCGGACAGACCGGCGAGCATTGCATAGTCCTCGCCCAGCTCGTCATCGACGGCCTCGACAACGTCCTGCGCGGTGATGATGCCGATGATCTTTTTGTCCCGGTTCAGAACCGGCAGGGAGTCCTCGGCGTAATCCTTGATCTTTTCGATGCTGTCCGAAATCTTCTCGTGGTCGAGCAGATAAGGATAGGCATAGCTGATGAGCGAATCCAGCGGCACGTTTTCCCGCGCAACGATCAGATCCTTGAGGTCGATCGCGCCGCAGAAGCGGTTTCGACCGTCGACGACATAGATCGTTGCGATATTGTCGTTTTCACCGGCCTGCCGAACCAGCTCGTGCATAGCCTGGCGAATGGTAAGGCTCTGGTGGATGCAGATGTAATTGGTGGTGATGAGACTGCCGACCTCGTCGTCATCATAGGAATTGATGAGCAGGATCGCGGCCTTGGTCTGGTCGTCGATCATCGGGCGCAGCTTGACCTTGACGCTTTCGTCGATGCTCTCCCACAGGTCGACCGCGTCGTCCGCGTCCATTTCGTTGATGATCGCGGACAGCTTGTCGATGCCGATCTCGTCGACGTACTCGACCGGATCGTCAATGTAGGAGATGATCTCGGCCAGCCATTCCGCGTCCAGTGCGCTGTACAGCAGGTTGCGCTCGGCACGGTTCAGATATTTCAGACTCTGCGCGATGTCGTTGTCGTGGTAATCCCGCAGCTGCTCCCGCATTTCCTCCATGGAGGGCGAGGAGCGGATGATCCTGAGGATCTTTTCTGCGAAGATCGGTTCCTTTAATACTTCCTTCTTCATGATAAAGCCTCCTTCCGCCCCTGAAAAGGGCGTAAAAAATCCACCGTAACAGATACAGCGACACAAACATCAGTTGTGGACTTGTTCATCACGATGGAGCGAGGCTCAGCGCTTATTCAAAAGAGGATGCCTGCGGACGCCGGAAGAGCGAGGTCTGTATCCATCGTCGTATGTACAATTCGTCTGTCACAACTGTCCATAGGGCTTGCCTCCTTTTGTTTGTTTTTCGCAATGATTATAGCACTGCCGCAGTAGATTTTCAAGGTGTTTTTCGTATTTTTTACATCGGAAGCATACGGTAAGCCACTGCATGTTTTCGACGTATGGACTGGTGCAGCGCCGGGATATATGGTATACTCAGCTTAGCAGATCAAAGGGAAAGCAGTGAGCATTTATGCGCATCAGACAGCAGAAGCAGATCGGGATATTCCTCGCCGAGAGCTTCGGCGGCGACCGAGGCGGCGCTCTTTTCGCCCGGCAGGAGGAAATCCTGCAAGAAATCATACGGAACACGCAGAACCGGTCGAAAAACCAGAGAAAAACGCTCGTTCAGACCATCCTGCCGCGCATCGCGCTGTACAAGGCCATGCAGGAGAGCCTGCCGGAGGCGGAGACGCATGCGCAGATGCGGCGCTATATGCTGGAACGGGTCGCGGCGCAGAAACATGCGGAAATGATGAGGATGGAGGCAATACCGGGGTTTTACGCGCTTTACAGTCGCATTTTTCTGCGAGTCGTGCGAAGTTCTGACCTCTGGGAGAGTGAGCAGGAGCACGGAACGGACGGCTTCTCCGTCACGATGAAAAAATGCCTCTGGCACACGGCCTGCGTGGAAAACGGCTGCGCGGAGCTGTGCCGCCTGTTCTGCGATGTGGATGACGTGACGTATGGCGGCCTGTGCAAGCTCGGCTTTGCGAGAACGAAAACCCTTGGCTACGGCGCCGACTGCTGCGATTTCCGGTTTTGCAGGAAATAACCGCTTTCTTTGAAGGGAGTAGAGACAATGAAAAAATGGAAAAAAGTTTTGCTGGCAGCTGTGCTTTTACTGGCGGTCGGTGGATATGCTGCGTTTGTGAAGATAAGCTATTACCCGATGGGAGGAAAGGTCACGACCGTTGACAAGTATCAATCTGGAGATAAGTACTATATTGTAGTTGAAGAAGCGACCGGAACAGAATTTACTTTGCTCTGTCCTAAAAGTGAATACGATAAAGTAAATGCTGGAGATACGGTGTATTGTGAGCGTGATCAGAGTATTGTCACACATAAAGGTGAAGTGCACAGAATAGAGAAAGACAACTGAAAAATACCATATGGAGGGAAAAACAATGAAAAAGCTTCGTGTCGGCGTCATCGGCATCGGTGACATCAGCAATGTATATCTGAACAATCTGAAAAAATATGATGCGGTGGAGGTCGTGGCGTGCGCGTCGCGCGGTCTGGAAAAGGCGTAGCGCAAGGCCGCGGAGCACGGTATCCCGAAGGCCTATGCGTCGGGCATGGAGCTGATCGCGGACTCGGACATCGACCTCGTGCTCAACCTGACCACGCCGCAGGCGCATTATGAGTACAATCTCGCCGCGCTCAAGGCCGGCAAGCATGTCTACACGGAAAAGCCCCTCGCCATGACGTTCGCGGAGGGCAAAGAGCTGGTCGAGCTCGCGAAGGAAAAGGGTCTGCTCATCGGCTGCGCCCCGGATACCTTCCTCGGCGGCCGCCTTCAGAACATCCGCGAGCTGATCGACAGCGGCAGGCTCGGCAGGATCACGGGCGGCGGCGCGTGGTTCGTCGGTCACGGCCACGAGTTCCATCATCCGGCCCCCGCGTTCTTCTATCAGCCGGGCGCAGGCCCGCTTTACGACATGGGGCCGTATTATGTGACCGCGCTGCTCAGCCTGCTGGGCCCGGTGCGCCGGGTCTGCGCGATGGCGACCCGTGCCGCGCAGACGCGCTCCGTGCCGTCCGGCCCGGCAAAGGGAACGGTGCTGCCGGTCGATGTGGACACGCACATCAACGCCATTCTCGAGTTCTGCTCGGGCGCGCAGGTGACGCTGACATGCAGCTTTGACGTCTGGGACAGCGAGCTGCCGCGTATGGAGCTTTACGGCACCGAGGGTACGGTGCTCATCGACGAAAAGGACCCGATCGCAGGCCCGAACCTGTTCGGCGGCGACACGCTGATGCGCACGCCGGGCGAATACCGCTGGGCAGACCCGGAACGCCGCCCGGAGAATGTAGATACGCCGTGGCCGGTCGTACCGAACTGTCATCCGTTCAACTCGGTCAGCCATGCGGAAAACCCGCGCGGCATCGGTCTGGTCGATCTGGCATATGCGCTTCAGAACGGCCGCACGCCGCGCGCCTCGGGCGACATGGCGCTGCATTCGCTCGAGGTGATGGAGTGCATCCTGAGGAGTGCCCGCGAGCACGTTTTCTGCGAGACTACGACCACGTTCGAGCAGCCGAAGGCGCTGCCGCTGCATTTTCCGGAAGAAAACTGATACGCATATAAAGAAAGAGAGCCAATCAGCCGCAGGCGTAAGCCTGCGGCTGTTTTCTTTAGTCTATGGACAAATGCTTTTTCAACGCCGTGACATAGGATACGGCATAGCGGCTGAGCACTATGTTTCTCTTGCGGATGAGTCCGATGCGCATGCTGCCGTCCATGTCGAGCGGGCGCGCGATGATGCTCGGACTGTTGAGTTTTGGATCGATGATGCCCGAGCTGACCGTGAAGCCGTTCAGGCCGATGACGAGGCTGAACAGCGTGGCGCGGTCGCGCACCTGTATGGTTTTCGGCATATCGAGCATGCTCAGCAGCTCCTCGGAAAAATAGAACGAGTTGCGTTCGCCCTGCTCGAACACAAGGTAGGGGTAGGGGCGCAGCTCATCGAGCGTGATGCGCGCCCTGGCGGCGAGCGGGTGGTCTCTGCTGATGAAAACGTGCGGCTCGGCGGTAAAGAGCTCCTCGAACACCAGCTCGTTTTTGCGCAGCAGCTTGGAGAGCACGCTCTCGTTGCTCTCGCACAGGTAGAGCAGACCGAGCTCGCTCCGGCCGGAGGAAACATCGTCGATGATCTCGCCGGTCTGCGTCTCGCGCAGGATGAAGCTGTATCGGTCGGCGTCGTACTGCTGCACCACATCGACAAAGGCGTTGACCGCGAACGAATAATGCTGGCACGACACGCAGAACCGGGGATCGCGCCGCCGGCCTGCGCCGAAGTGCTCCTGCATGATGTCGGCCTGCTCGAGCAGCATCCGGGCGAACGAGAGCAGCTCCTCGCCCTCGCGCGTGACGGCAACGCCCTTGTTCGAGCGCACGAAGGCGGTCACGCCCATTTCCTTCTCCAGATTGTGGATAGCAGCACTCAGGCTCGGCTGCGAGATAAAAAGCCGTTCGGCCGCGTCGGTGATGCTGCCGCATTCGGCCACGGCGACAAGATAGGCAAGCTGCTGCAATGTCATGAAAAGAGCCTCTTTCTGGCGCGGAGCGCCGGGATATAGCCACATCATACGCTGTCCGGACGCTGATGTCAATGTGCGTTTTCGACTTTTTCTGCGGCGTTTTGCAGGAATGTCCTTGTGATGCACAACCGGGCGCGCGGCGAACGGAACCGGCCTTTTCGTGATTACGCTCTTGCAAAGCGGCATGGATGCTGTATAATTTTAGATGGACAGAGCGTACCAAACAGAAAGAAAAAACTGGCATATCGCATGACCGGGTCGTGCGGATGCAGTCGGGAGGACGAAAATGAGAGGGAAATCTTCCGCTTTGCGCGCGAAAGAGGAATTTCTTGCGCTGTATCATGATGGAGCGTTCGAAGCAGGGACCAAAATACCGTCCGAGTCCAGCATGGCGGAAATGCTCGGCGTAAGCCGGGAGACCTGGCGCAAGGCGCTCGGCCTGCTGCGCGGCGAGGGCGTGCTGTATTCCAGACACGGCTCGGGCACTTATCTTCAGGAGCCGTCGCATCGCATCACGAATGACCTTTCGCAGCTGAAAAGCATGTCTAAGATGATCGCGGAGGCCGGACTGCGCGAGCAGGGCTCGTGCATGACCTGTACGGTCGGCACGGCGCCGGAGGAGGTCTGCCGGTTTTTCGAAGCGCCGGAAACAGCCGAGTTTGCGATCATTCAGCATATCCGCCGCACTGAAAAGGATGTGATCGCGGTCAGTCTGGGGTATCTGCCGGAAAAATACGCCGAAAAGATGCATGGCGCAATCCCGCAGTCGCTGTTTGCCTTCCTCGAGGAGAGTGAGGGGATCTATATCAGCCGCGCGAGCACCGAGCTGTTTATCCCGGCAGAGAATGACCCGCTGTGCGAAATGCTCCGCCTGCGCGAGGGTCAGAGCGCGTTCGGCTTCAGACAGTGTCATTACGACTCGCGCGGCAACCCGACGCTGTATTCGGTCGATTATCTGCGCAGCGACCTGTTTCATTTCACGATCATGAGAATACGGCCGTAAAAACGGCATAAATCAGGCAGCCGAAGCAGAAGGCAAACTGCTTCGGCTTTTTGCTGTCTGTCGGAAACCCTGCGGAGATTTTGTGCGATGTGTACGCGGCTTTGGGCAGGGTGCATCAAGGTGTGCCGGTCTGGTAGGCGCAGGCCGAAGCGAGGTCATGCGCGCGATCTTCGGTCTCGACCCCATTACCTCCGGTTCGGTTTACCTGAACGGTCGGGAAGTCCACATCAGGAACACGCGCGACGCCATCAACCACGGCATCGCAATGGTAAACGAGGACCGCCGCACCTATTCGTCCTCCTTTTTTGCCACTTGTTAATCTGCACAATACAGACTGCGTATTTTCGTTTTTTTATTGCGTTTCCACTATGAAATTTCTTTCTTATATGCTATACTGAGGTTAGCCATCAAAGGCAGGAAAGAGGTGTTTTGCATGAACGAACAGGAAAAAACCACGATGAACATCATCGAACCGGAGGGACTGTCGAGCTGTGGGGCGGACAGCGGTACATGGTGCGGTCAGGCGCTCACGCGCGTGCTGATCGGCATGACCCTCACGGGACTGACACTGAATGTGCTGTGTCTGAACTACATTCTCCCGGCGATCGGCATGGTGTTTCTGCTGGTCGGCCTTCGCGCACTGCGCCGGGAAAACGCAGGCTTCAAGGGCGGCTATGTCATCGCCATCCTCCGCACGTTCTACATTACCGTGTGGATGATACTGGATACGACGATCTATGCGGATGTGCTGACGGGGACAACGGCCGCAGTGGTGCTGACGTTGTTTAATCTGGTGATAGTGCTGGCGCAGGTGGTCTGCCTGTGGAGCGGCCTGAAGGCGCTGCGGCAGAAGGCAGGCTTTGAGGCGAAATGCGGTGCGGCCGCCGCGCTGATCGTATGGAATGTCGTGCTGTGCGCGCTCGGTGTGATGAACTGGAGCGGCTGGATTGTGTTCGGCATCATCATGATTGTCCTGTACATCATCATCATGCGCAGGCTGTTCGCGCTCGCAGGCGAGCTGGATAACGCAGGCTGCACGATCACGCCCGTTCCGGTCAGGGTGAAGGACTGGCAGCTCGTGCTTTCGCTCGCCGTGCTCCTCGCGGCAGGCATGGCTTGCGGCTATGCGTTCGGCGGCAGCTATCCGATGGAGTGGACGCCGCTCGATAATTCGGCGCAGGCCGAGGTGCAGAGCACAAAGGCGAAGCTGCTCGAGCTCGGCTTTCCCGAGGCGGTGCTGAACGACCTCAGTGCGGAGGACATTGCCTCGTGCGAGGGCGCGACGCAGATTTTGAGCCGCACGGAGGACAAGCCGGTGAACGACGGCAGGGAAGTGACGACGCAGACCGGCGAAAACAGCTATCGAATCGACACGGTGTACGATGCGAAGGAGCTGCGCCTGACCGGCGTGGCGGTCCGCGTGAAGCAGACCGACGGCACGGAAAGATGGATCATCTTCCATCACTTCCTCTGGACGCAGCCGATGAACTACTGCGGCACCGAGGCAGTTCAGCTGTGGCCGAGCGGACAGAGTGACTGGTGGCCGGACGGCGACGCGACCGGCCGCGTGCTGTGCGAAAGGGACGGTCAGACGCTCACGGCGGCGTATCACTCGCTCGGCACGCAGGACACCTTCACGACCGACTTTTTCGGCAATTCGCAGAGCAGCATCAACTTGACCGGCGCGTTCTCCATGCCGCGCGGCAGCGAAAATCAGCGCGGCTACGTCTGCTTCCCGATACAGACCGCGCAGGAGGATACCTTTGTCAACAGCTGGGTCAACTACACGCATCAGAACACCTGGGCGCAGTACCCGGCGCGGACTGCGGGGGACAGCATGTGGAGCAGCAGCGCGTTCAAGACCGTCCAGTTCGCGCTTCAGTTCGACGCGGCAGAGGGCAGAATGGTGTACTGATCACGGTAATTTGATACAAAAGCAGGGCGTTTCCGAAGAAGGGAACGCCCTGCTGGTTTTCGAGACAGTCTTTTTACCATTCATCCATATCGCTGAAGATTTCCCCCTCCATGGCGGAGATCTCGGCGGCAGGGATGACGGTGCCGTCCTGCATGATGATGCGCCGGGCGGCAGGGTCGAGCTTGCGCACAACGCCGGTCACGGTCAGATACGCGCCGCCCTCCTTGCGCTCGTCGGGCCTGAAATAGGTGATGCTGACGGTCGGACGGCTGTCGAGCGTATCCATCAGACGGCGGTACCGGCGGTTGAGCATCTCGATCGTGCCCTCGTCGAGCTCGATCTTCCGCTCGGTCAGACGCTGCGTTTCGCGGATGGTATCGGCGTAGCCGGAGAGCGCCGCGAAGGGCGCGAACTGAAACGCGCGGTCGGACAGCGGCATCCGCGGATGGCTGCGCGAAACATGATGCGGACGGTCGATGATGTCATCGTATTTCGGGTTGTAGGCCATAAGACACCTGCTTTCTTCTCGGGCACGCGGAACAGGCTGCGGTCATTCCTGCGCCGCTCGACTGACTTCGGCGCCGCTGCTCTGCCCGCCGAGGCTTTTCCAGCCGTAGCGGAAGATCGAGAGGAGGATGGAGGCTTCGGTCGCGATCTCGTCCAGAATGCCGGCCCACGAGCCGATGATGATGTCGTATGCGATCCAGAGCGGCGAGTTGATGAACATGCCGACCGAGCGGATGGTGCGGGCATTATAGGTGTAGCCGCCGATGGTCGTGGCGATGTTCGCCGCGACAGGGAGGACGGACAGCCATCCCGACCAGGTGAAAACAAGGGCGAGGATCTGGAGCACGCAGATGACCGCGCCCATGGCGCGGCTGCGCAGGAAATCGTATCTGCTGCTCAGACAGAAGGAGCGGAAGGTGTTGATCAGATAGCTGACGGCGCCGGTAGCTGCGCCGAGCAGGAACAGATGGGCGGTGTAGCAGAGATAGGACAGAAACTGCACGCGAAACAGCTGCCTGTTGTCCCGGCACTGATAGGACGCGAAGAACAGCGCGGTCCCGAACAGTCCGACGAGCTGTGCAAACATAAAAAAGGTTCTCGCTTTCTTTGGTGATCGAGTACATGGAAATGCGCTGCATTTATCGTATCATATTGCAGAAATTATTGCAAGTTTGCGGCGCTGCGGCGCAGAACAGGCCGCATATGCCGCGGGTTTCTCTGTTAGGGCAATACCGCATAATTGAACAAGAGCGATTTGCGAGCAAATTTTGCGTGCTGACAAGGCGCGGTTTTGCGGTAATACTTGATGTATTACCGTGAAATCGCAACAAAGTCAGGGCACAAAATTTCCGCAAAGCGCCGCAGCTTTAATTGTGCGGTGTTGCCTTAGGCCTTGTGACCGCCGATCTGGCTGTTGCGGTCGCGCGCCGTCGCGCCCTCCTCGAGGTTCATGCCCTTGAGGAGGGCATTTTTACCGAACTTTTTCTTGATGGCGAGGGCGGCCTGCTGGAGCTTTCGCTCGCGCGCAAGCGCTTCCTCCTCCTTCCGGCGCTTTTCCTCCTCGGCGGCGTAGTCGGTGAACAGGTCGAGCTGCTCACAGTCGTTCCGGCGCGGCGCGTCGTTCTCGAACAGCACGCGGTTCGCGACGAGATACATACGCCGGATGAGCAGATCGGGGTCTGTGATCCGGTCGAACAGGGCGGAGGCTGCCTCCATGATCTGATGCGTGGAGGCGGTGTAGCCGTCGAGATTGATCGAGCCGTGCGCCTGCCTGGGCAGCGTGCGGCCGTAGCGGTCGACCTCGGTCTTGCCGTGATAGCGCCGACGGCGCGCCGGGTCGGTCAGATTTTCGATGTCGTAGCCGACGGTGAGCACGATCTGGTCGGTGACGAGCCGCTTGTCCACCAGATCGAGCACGAGCAGGTCGGCCATCTCGCGCAGCACGAGCCGCGCCTTGTCCGCAGGGTAGGGGCAGGTGAGCACCTGCCCGGAGCTGATGCTCTTGAGCGAGGGCGGCAGCTTTTTGATGGCCTCGATGGTGCACGGCTCCCAGCCCCAGGCGTGGTCGATGAGCAGCTCGGCATTTTTGCCGAACAGGCGGTACAGCAGCTCCTCGTCGCGCTCCGAGCAGAGCGCGACATCGCCCATGGTGAACATGCCGTGCTGCTCGAGCTTTTTCGCGTAGCCGCGCCCCACACGCCAGAAATCAGTGATGGGCTGATGAGACCACAGTCTGCGGCGGAAGCTCATTTCGTCGAGCGCGGCAATGCGCACGCCGTTGCGGTCGGCCGGGATGTGCTTGGCCACGATGTCCATCGCCACCTTGCACAGGAACAGGTTGGTGCCGATGCCGGCTGTTGCGGTGATGCCGGTCGTGTTCAGCACATCGAGGATGATCTTCATGGCGAGCTCGTGCGCGGTCAGACCGTAGGTGTTCAGATAGCCGGTCACATCCATGAACACCTCGTCGATGGAGTAGACGATGATGTCCTCGGGCGCGACGTATTTCATATAGATGGAGTAAATGCGGTTGCTGTACTCCATGTAATACGCCATGCGCGGCGGTGCGATGATGAAATCCACGGCGAGGGAGGGGTTGCGCTGCAGTTCGGAGAAGGAGAACGACGAGCCGGAGAGCTGATGCCCGGGGGCATCGTGGCGGCGGCCGATATTCGCTTCCCTGACGCGCTGGCGCACCTCGAACAGCCGTCCGCGGCCGGATATGCCGTAGCTCTTGAGCGACGGCGTGACGGCGAGACAGATGGTCTTGTCCGTGCGGCGCTCGTCCGCGACGACAAGGTTGGTGTCGAGCGGGTCGAGCCCTCTTTCGCGGCACTCCACAGAGGCGTAGAAGGATTTCAGGTCGATGGCAAGATAAGTGTGAGCGGACACGTTCGCAGCCTCCTTTCGGATGTAATAACAGCAGGATTACCGTGCGCCGTTGCACCAGATACTATACGCTTCGTCCACAAACTGCTGTTCGGACATCTCGGTAAACGACTCGAGTGTTTTGCCAATGCTCCATGTATACTCAGGGCAGCACCGGTATTCATTGGTGGAAAGCTCCACAAAGCGCTCTACGCACATATAAACACGGTCGCTGCGCCAGAATACAAGGCATTTATAGATTTTTACAAGATCATCCGTATCCCATGGATATGTTTTTTCCTTTGTGATGCAGGCGATCACATCATCACGGATAACAGGATACCAGTCATCATAATAATCACGCGACGCATTGCGCTTTCGCATCGCAGCAGCTATGGCACGCTGACGTTTGGCATACAGATGACGAATGACGAGCTTTGCGGCGAGCAGAATGACCAGCAGGATCAGCACGCAGACGCCGCAGAGTAGAATCGGCGTGTACCACGGCGCGGAATACAGTTCGTACAGGCCGGGACGGGCGCGGCAGTCTGCACAGGTGTAAATGCTGTAGCCGAGGAAAACGCCGATGAGCGAGAACATCAGAATGGTCAGCAGGCGGTTGACTTTTTGCAGCATGGAAATTCCCTCCGTTTCGTCAGAACAGGTCGAGCGTGTTGTCCAGATAGATCTCCTCGCGGACGTTCAGCTGATATTCGGGCCGGGTCATGTAGTGCAGCAGAAATTCGAGAACGAGCGCGCTGCCGAGGCTGCGGCCCTCGATCTTGAACTGCGAGAAGCCCATCGGGAGATAAATGTCCTCGATGTCGCGCACGCCGATAAACCCCGGATTTTTCATCGCCTTCGAGAAGCGGTAGCCGCCGTCTGCGTCCGGTGCGGCGCAGCGGTGCTCCGGGCAGACCTCGCCGAGGTTCATGCGGCTGACGGTCTCATAGCAGCGCTTCCGGTCGGTGCAGCCGAACCAGCAGCACTCGTTGCACAGAAATTCGACCTTGTCCTTCTGCGCCTGCGTGAGGGCGGAAAGTGCGTCAAACTGCCGGTTCAAGCGAAAATCCGGCACGACATAACGGAAATCCGCGCGATCGAGCTCGCTTTTGAGCTCGCGGAAATCGGTGAGCACCTTGGTGGTCGAGGACACGAAGTAAAGACTCGGCCAGCGCTGCGCCAGATACTCGAGCAGCAGGTCGGAGTGGACGATGACGCCGTTCTGCACGCTGCCGCCCTCCGCGAACAGACGGCACAGCGCATTGCATTTCCGGTCGGACAGGTGCTCCTCGCGGAGCAGGGAATTGCTGAACGTCAGACGCGCGGAGATGCCGTATTCCTGCATGAGCGCGAGCACATCGCGCGGCGAAGCCTCTCCGAACCCGGCGCGGCCGCCGCCCCAGAGACAGTCCGCAGGCGCGCCGTAGATCGAGCCGATTTCGCACCAGTCGTAGAAGTATTCCCGGTGCTCGCGGAAAAGCGGCAGGAATACGCGGTACAGCTCGTAGAACTCGAACAGGCCGGGCAGATGAAAATATGCGGTATTCACAGCGGCCACCTCACTTCAGAAAATCGCAGCGGTGCTCGGGCTGACGGAAGCGGCGGCCCTGCCGGTTGAGCTCGGCGGTCTTGAGCGCGACAAGGTTGATGTCCGAGTGCATCAGCTGTGCGATCTGCGCGACGTCGCAGCCGCGCATGATATACTCGAGGATTTCCTCGTCGGGCAGCGCGACCTGTGCGGCGAACATGTTGGCCTCGTATTCCATCGCGCGGTCGGCCATGTTGAAAAGGTTGAATTCCTGAAAGCCGCCGGCGGCGATGGCGGCGCTGCGGTGCAGCTGGTCGTGGCCGATCTCGTGCAGAAGGACGATATTGTGCATGACCGGATGCAGGTCCTGCTTGATGAAGATATAGCGGTTGCGCTCGATGACCTTGTATACGCCCTTCTGATGCTTGAAGGCGCGCGGCATGACGATGAGGCCGAGCGCCTCGGCCAGATGGTCGGCGTTCCGCGTGCCGTATTTCCGGACCAGCCGGTCGGCGGTGCGGACGGCCTCGTTATGGTTTTTCAGCAAGTGACTCACCCCGCTTCAAGGCTGCTGCTGATATTTTTTCGGCGTATATTTCTTGTTGCGCCGCTTGGCGTCGACATAGGCCTCCTGAATGGCGAGCATAAGCTCGTCCATGTCCTCCTCGGCCATCTCGCCGCCGGCGAACAGACCGGTCAGCTCGCCGACGAGCTTTTCCGCGCCGACGCGGCCGCGATAGCCGAATTCCTTTCCGGCCATCGAAACGAAATCATCGTTCTCGTTGTGCAGGTAGTCCGCGCTCGTGCCGAGGATCTCGGCGAGCACGCCGTAGACCCTGCGGTCCTGCGGATAAGTAGTGCCTTTTTCGTAATTTGTAATGGTTTTCAGTCCCAGACCGGCGCGCTTCGCCAGCTCCGCCTGTGTCAGATGGCTGTCCTTGCGCAGCTTTCGGAGCTTTTCGCCAAACCTCATCGTGCTGCCTCCTTATTTTGTAATGCGTAAACGGATTGCATGAATGCTCGAAATTTCCATTGACATGCGTAAAACAAATGCGTATAATAAAAGCGTAAACTGTTTACGCATTTATCATACAATAAATTGCGCATCTCGTCAAGAGAGAGCGCGGCAGCAGCACATCGGAGGTGGCAGTATGGCTGAAAGATACACCAAAACCTATGTTTCCGTCAACGTGGATATTGATGAGGACGGCACGATGCTTCCGCGCCTGATCCGGTGGATGAACGGGCGCGTGTTCGCGATCGAGCAGCTCGGGTATAAATGCCGCGCGTCCTCGGCGAAGGTGGGCGGCGGCGGCATCCGCTATACCGTCCGGATAAACGGCCGGGAGACCTACCTGTTTCAAGAGGGCAGCCGGTGGTTCGTGGAGGCCAGGGCATAAATCAAGGCCCCGCCATACAGGCGGGGCCTTGATTTATGCAGTTTCTCGACAGACTTTTATCCGCCGAGGCCGATGGGAGAGAATACGGTGTACATCGCGGCGAGCAGGAACGGCGCGATGACGATGGACGCGAGGCAGAGCACGATGCCGAGATTGAAATACTTCGGGATGAAGAACAGCGCCATCAGCGTCAGCCGGCGCATGAAGAATGAGCCTTGCGTATGTCCGACGGGTGAGGAAAATCAAATCGGCTGGCCGTTCTTGTATTGCTTTCGGTATACCTGATATGCAGAAAAATGTCGAGCATAACGTTATGCCGTAGCACACAAAAGAGCGGTCGAAATATCTGTCCTTCTTGTAATGCGCTGCCGGTTCCTGTATAATAACGGGTAGAAAAAACGCGGAAGGGGGGCGGCCGGCATGATCTCGGACGAGACCGCATACCGACGGTATCTGAACGGCGAGGAGCAGGCCGCCGATCTGCTCGTGGAACGGTACGGCGACGCGCTGACGCTGTACATCAATGCGCGCATCCGGGATGCGCACGAGGCGGAGGATCTGATGATCGAGGCGTTTTCGCTGATCTTCGCAAAGGAGCGCCCGATCACCGGAAGCGGCAGCTTCAAGGCGTATCTGTACAAAACCGCCCGAAATCTTGCCCTGCGGCACAGCCGAAAGCACCGCATCCCCTTTCTGCACATGGACGATCTGGACTTTGAGCCGCAGAGTGAGCTGTTGAGCGATGCCGCGCTCATCCAAAGCGAGCGCAGGAGCCATCTCTACGCCGCGCTCGAGCAGCTCAAAGCGGAATACCGCGAAGCGCTCTATCTCGTATATTTCGAGAGCATGTCCTATCGCGAGGCGGCCTCGGTCATGCGAAAGACCGAGCAGCAGATCACCAGTCTGGTCTATCGCGGCAAGCAGAATCTGAAAACCATTCTCGAACGGGAGGGATTTGTATATGCGGACGAATAGGGAACGCGCCCGTCTGGTGCATGAGAGAACCGCGGCGCTCCGGCGCGAAATGCGCGCGAGACGGCGCCGCCGTCTGAACGCAGTCTGCATGGCGGCCTGTCTGCTGCTCGTCACCGGCATCGGCGCGCTCATGCCCATGCTGATGGAAAATGTCTCGAGCGGCGGCGTCAGCCATGCGTCGGGCACGGCCAGTCTGATCGCGGAAAACGGGGCGCTCGGCTGCATTCTGGTGGGGCTGTTCGCCTTTCTGCTCGGCGTCTGCGTGACCGTGCTGCTGTACCGGCTGCGCGGCGCGGACGAACACCGCCGTCAGGATGAGCCGGATGATGAGGACTGAATCGGACGAAAAATTTTTATCGGCATTGTGCGGCAAGCAAGTTAGCGTAATCTAACTTGCTTGCCGCAAATTTTGTACTTTGTGTGTTGTTTGCGTGACAGGCCTGTTGACTGCTGTAAAATACAGGAGTTGACAACGCAAAAGACATATGGTATTTTATTAGCACTTTGAGTTAGCACGCGTTAACTTTAACCGCATGATCTGCTCGCAGAGCGCTTCTGCGCAGGTATGCGGTACTGCCTTCCATCCTTTCCGACGGGAAAGGACATTTTTTGCTGAAACGGTTAGCTTTAGGTAACTGCAACTGATAAGGAGGATATAACCCTTGAAGAAGAAACAAACCCTCGCTCTGCTGCTGGCCGGCGCGATGCTCGTACCGAACGCATTCGCCGCGTCCCCCGAGGATTTTCACGATTTCCCGACCGACTGGTCCGCCGCCGGTCTGCGCAGCGCTGTCCAGAACGGTCTGCTGAACGGCTCAAACGGCGAGATCAATGGAAACGGTCTGCTGACGCGCGCCCAGCTCGCGGCAATCGTAAACCGCGCCTTCGGCGCGGACAAAGCCGCTGACCTCTCCGGATTTACCGATGTCCGGCCGGACGCATGGTACCACAATGATATGGCGGTCTCTGTCGCGATGGGCGCGTTCCAGGGCGCGAACGGAAAGCTGAACCCGGAGTCTCCCATCACCCGTGAGGAAGCCTTTGCCGTACTGGCGCGCGCCTTCGGTCTGGACGGCGACGCTTCCGCTCTGTCGGACTACACCGACGGCGGCAGCGTTTCCCCGTGGGCAAAGAGCGCGGTCTCCGCGCTGATCGACAGCGGCTTCGTCAACGGCGCGAACGGCAGACTCAATCCCCGGAGCAGCATCACCCGTGCGGAATTCGCCAAGGTCATCAGCGGCATGGCGAACACGTTCGCGGATAACGGCCTGTCCGATACCGTAGACGGCAACGTCATCGTGCGCAGCAGCGGCGCGTCTCTCGCCGGCAAGACCATCAACGGCGACCTCATCCTCGCAGACGGCGCAGCACAGGCTGACCTGACGAACGTCACCGTCACCGGACGCATCCTGATCCGCGGCGGCGCGGACGGCGTGACCTTCGGGAACACGAGCGCAGGCAGGGGCATCATTGTGCACAGCGATGTTTCGATCGCAGGCGCGGCGGACAGCATCACGGTCGCCGGCGCGGCTGCCGTTACCGTGCAGAGCGGCGCGTCTGTCGGCTCCATCACGGTAAACGCAGAGAACGCGAAGATCACCGGCGCCGGCAAGGTCGGTGAGGTCAGGGCGAACGCCGATAACGTGAGCGTTTCCACCTCCGGCACCCGCGTTTCGGCGTCCGAGGACGTTTCCGGCGTGCAGGCAGGCAGCAAGACCGTTGCGGCAGGCAAGACCGAGACGGTTTCCCAGACTTTGGGCGGCGCATCCTCCGGCGGCGCATCCTCGGGCGGCTCGTCCTCCGGCGGAGGCTCGTCCTCGGGCGGAGGTTCGTCCTCGGGCGGTTCCTCGAATGGCGGCTCGTCCAATGGCGGCGGCAGTTCTTCGAATAACGACCAGAACGTAAACGCAGAGATTGCGGACGCCAAGGTCGTCACCACCGATGCAGGCGCTTACCTTGCGCTTTCGTTCAAGGACGGCTTCAAGGCGGACGCCACCACTGTAACGGTCGACGGCGCGGATGTGACGGCGGCGGTCTCCAAGGTAACGGACGACGGCGCGGTCTCCAAGCTGCCGTTGACGGCAAATCCGGGCTCGGTCACGCTGACCTCCGGCGGCAGGACCCAGACGATCTCTCTCGGCGCGGCGCAGGCGAACGCCGTCTACACCGGCGAGGACTACCTGCCGGACTACTTCATCAAGCACGGCCCGCTCGCCATGTGGGATTATTACCTGACCAACTACGATGACGCAGGCAGCGTCCGCGTCCTGCCCGCCAAGACGACCTTCGGCACCTCTGCTGTCCGAAGCGAGCACCCGAGCTATTCCGAGCCGCTCGTTCTGGACGAGAAGGGCGAGGGCAGCGTGGTTATCATGTTTAACTACAATACCGCGGAAGAAAAGGCGTGGTTCGACAGCATTGCGGCCTTCAACGAGGATAACACGGAAGGCGCGGTGCAGCTGGTCGCATACGATCAGGAAAAGAACACATGGAATCGCAACCTTCAGTTCACCAAGGGCTTTGACGATCACCATGGTAATACGGTTGCGACGCTGACCATTCCGTTCGGTCAGAGCAATTTCCGCTCGAACGGCCGCTATTTCGTCCGCGTGACCTCCGCGAACGCACAGGGCGTCAAGTCCTCCGCGCTCGCGTCCATCCACGTGCAGAACCATGACACGCCGACCCTCAAGATCAAGGAAAATCCGGAATCGGGCAAGAACCTGCATTTTGCTGTCAGCAATCTGGTCTACGGCATCACCGACCCGATCGAAAAGGTCACGCTGACCGACCCGACCGGCAAGACCACCGCGCTTGAGAAGATCACCGACTACTATCTGTTCAGTCAGGATCTGTTCGTGCTGTACAACGACACCAATGCTGAAAGCGGCGCGAGCGACCATCTGAAGTATCAAGGCGAGTACACGCTGACCATTCAGGCGAACGGCTTCAAGACCTTCTCCTGCACCTTCAACGTCAAGGAGGGCGCGCAGCCCGCTCAGCTCAAGGCCGTCACCTATGACGCTGTCAGCCGCGCAACCGGCAGCACCTCCTCGGGCAGCGGCAGCAGCGACAGCTCGGGCGGCTACGCCGTCTCGACCGATTTCCTGTTCGACAGCGACCTTGTCGCGAATGCCTGCGTGCTGAACAAGCTCGGCCGCGATACCGCGGACTCCGCCGCCGTCCTCGAATACTGGAATTACAGCGCATCCACGCTCGACTCGGTATTCAACAAGGGCGATACCATGTATTATGACGGCACGGACTACATCGACGCGACGAACAAGGCGCTCTGGGTTCCGTTCTCCGAGTTCATCAAGACCGCCGAGGCAGGCGTTTCCCCGCCGCACGCCACAAAGGCAGTCCTTGAGGACGGCCTGCTCGGCGACATTCAGGACAGCACCGTGTCCGGCCGACTGGATTATGTCGTGCCGACCGTTTCCGGCAATCAGCAGGGCAGTGATGCTGTGCTGACCTTCGAAAACGGCACGGACTACCTCGGCAAAATCTCCGCGCTCTACCTGAACGGCGACTGGCGCGAGCTGGACGAGAAGTATTACTCCATCGAGGGCAACGTCATCACCCTCAGCAAGGACCTGCTGCATGTCGGCGAGAACGCACTCAAGATCGTATCGAACGGCTATAAGACGCAGACGGTCGAGTTTACTTACGGCAAGGTGAACGAGGAAAATCTCTCGCTCTCGGCAGATGTCAATAAGGACGCGCAGACCGTTACCCTGACCGTCAACGGCTCGAATGGCGATTTTCTGAAAAATCTGACATCCGTAAAGCTCGGCGAAGATACGGTTTACGGTAAGGGCGTTGAGGGCAGCGACGCGGTTTACTACGTGGTCGCGGAGGATAACAAAAGCTTCACCCTGCACAACGTCAAGCCGGGTACTTACACCGTAAAGATCGCAGCGGAGTATTATGATACGCTGGAAACCGGGGTTACGATGCCCGGCACGGTTGAGGTTAAGGCTGTGCCGGAGATGGAAGTGACCTCGAGCGAGAAGGATGGCGTGTTTACCGTCTCTATTCAGGGCGTAAAGGACGAAGTAAACAACACGACCACGGACAAGCAGATTGGTGAGTGGAAGTCTAAAGTCCAGACGATTTCTGTTCGGGGTACGCAGTACAGCAAGATTGCTGATTTCTCTTTTGCTGCTCCGAGCAAAACTTCGACCAATTACGAGTTCAAAATCGGTACTTACGGCGGCTATGAGCTGGTTCTCGGCGGCGGCGCTTTCAAGGACGGCGACAATACCGTTGTCATTTCCGCAGACGGCTACGAGGACAAGGAAATTACCGTCACGAAGGAAAAAACGACCGAACCGACTGAGCCGACTAAGCCGGAAAAGCCGAGCGAGGGAGAGGTAAAGGTACCGACGACTGCACCGACATTAGAAAAGCTCTCCAATTTGTCCGGAAACACTTATTATTCGCTTGTTTTCAAAGAGTCTGACAAGGTATGGGTCAGCAAGGTATCTGGCATCACCGTAAGCGGACAATCCTACAAGACCGTTACCTCTGTCGACGATATGAGCACTGGCAACTACCTCATTAATTCTGAGAATGGCAGTATTGCTTTGCTCTGGTCTTCGTTAGCTAATTATCCTTTCGAAATCGTGCTCTCCACAGAAAACAACGGTACTCTGACTCTTATTGCCGAACAGGCTAGTTATTTCTCCGATCCAACCGTATCTCTTAAAAACAACGGAACGAGCGGCGGTAATTCCGATAGCGAATCGCCTCTGGATGCTGCCGTAGAGTCCTGCACGTTACAGGACTCCTTATTCGGAAAATACTATCAGATTAAATTCAGCAATCCAAGTGGTACGGAGCTGACCAATGTCCTGAACAGCATTGCTTCCGTCACTGTTGGTTCTGAAACCTATATCAAGGCAAGCAATGCGACTGAGGATAATACTTTCTCTCTCAGTGTTGCAGAAGGCTGGACTGCTACTGCATTCGACAGACTGAATCTTGCGGCAAACGGTTTCTCCGATACTTCTGATACCACAATCACCATTACCACCAACGACAATAAAACTCTTACCTTCACCGTCGACAAGGACGGCAATCTGAAGGCATAATCACCAGCTGAACCCCCGGCGGATTATCGTATTTCGATGCCCGTCGGGGGCTTCTTCTCTTTACGATAGACATAATACACTCCCCTTATTGACAACCGCACGCTCTGTCCCGTATAATAAAGTAGTCGAAAAAAGGGAGGCGCACGGATATGCGGCACGAATACACATCATGCGGACACCCGCCCGTTTCCCCGAACAGACCTGTATGACCAAGGACCCCCTGCCCCCCAAAACGGCAGCCGGTCCTTTTTTGTGGGAGGAAAATGAAATGATCGAAAACTGGAACGACGTCCACATTGTCCCGGAATTCTGCGACCAGGGCGTGGACTGCTACCGCCTCGAGGGCGGCAGCTTTCTCAACGAGTACTACATCGTTTCCGAGGCAGAGACGCGCAAGCTGATGAACCATCCCGAGGTCGTCGGCTACGAGGTCTATGCCTCGCTCGTCACCGCGACCTCGCAGATGATGTACTACCTCAAGAAGCAGAAGAAGATTACGTCCGCCAACATTCTCTCCATCCTGCGCGGCGCGCTCAACTATCCGCTCGAGGAGAGCTGCTACAAGGAGCACATCCGCGTGCACGACATCAGCTTCATGTCCAGCGAGCGCGTGTTCGGCGAGAACGATGAGATGTCGCTCGACATCAAATACTGCAAGCTGACCATGGTGCCCAACAGCACGCTCATGATCGGCGACATCATCGCCTCGGGCGAAACACTCGTGCAGTGCCTGCGCTACGTCACCGACTACTACCGCAGACAGGGCGCGCAGCTGCGCAACATCGTGCTGTTCACCATCGGCGGCACGCAGGGCATCGAGATCCTCGAAAAACTGACCCGCGAGATCCGCACCTACTGGCCGGACTTCGAGGGCTTCATCACCGTGTACTACGAGGGCGTGTTCAGCTGCTACGAGGAGGGCGACAAGGGCGTTTCCGGCATCAACCGCGCGCTCATCGACTTCTACTGGAAGGGCGGCATCATCGCCCCGGCATTCCGCCGCGAGACACTTTCCATGCAGAACCCGCTGTTCGAAAAGTGCACGATCTATGACGGCGGCGCGCGCCGCTACGAGATCCATGAGCACATCGACGAGGTGCTCGAATTCTGGAACGGCATTCTCAAACGTGCGGATAAGATCGACAAGCAGGCGCTGCTCGAGGAAAAGCTCGGTCACGCTCTGCCGATCTCCTACGAGGACTGGGTCAGGGACTGCCACTACGGAAAACTCGATGAGAAGCTGACGCGCTGGCTGTATCAGCAGGAGCGCGGCTTCGTCGAGAGCCTGCGCGGCATCTCGCTCGAGCAGATCGCCCTTCAGCGCATCGAGGAGTTCACCTCGACGCTCAAAAAGTACATCCTGTAACAGATTCACAGCAAAAGATTGGACGGTAATCAATGAAAAAAGAACAAACGACGGTAGATATCGACTTTGCGGAGGCGGCGGTGCCGAAGTACGCGCGCCGCGGCATCGTGACCATGTTCATGATCATGCTCGGCTTCACCTTTTTCTCGGCGAGCATGTGGGTCGGTCAGGAGCTGGCCGACGGTCTGGATTTCGGCGGCTTCCTCGTCTCGCTCATCATCGGCGGCCTCATCCTCAGCCTGTACACCGGCCTGCTCGGCTACGTCGGCGCAGAGACCGGCATGAGCCTTGACCTGCTCGCGCGCAAGGCCTTCGGCAGCAAGGGCTCGTATCTGCCCTCGGCGATGATCTCCTTCACGCAGATCGGCTGGTTCGGCGTCGGCATCGCCATGTTCGCCATTCCGGTCGCAAACGAGCTGCTCGGCGGCAGCACCGCGGCGGAATGGGCGCTCGTCATCATCGCCGGCGCGTGCATGACTGCTTCGGCGTACTTCGGCATCAAGTCGCTGACACTCATCAGCTACATCGCGGTTCCGCTCGTCGCCATTCTCGGCACGATCGCCATGGTCATGGCGGTCTCGCGCGGCGACGGCACGATCATCGACCAGTTCGCGAAATCCAGCGGCACGCTGACCGTCATCGGCGGCGCGGGTCTGGTCATCGGCTCGTTTGTCTCCGGCGGCACGGCGACCCCGAATTTCTCCCGTTTTGCGCGAAACGGCAGGATCGGCGCCATCACGACCGTCATCGCCTTCTTCATCGGCAACTCGCTGATGTTCTTCTTCGGCGCGATCTCCTCGGTCTACGTCGGCGGCAACGACATTTTTGAGGTCATGATCAACCTCGGTCTGTTCTATCTGGCTATTCTGGTGCTCGGCCTCAATATCTGGACGACCAACGACAACGCGCTCTACTCGGCCGGTCTGGGTCTCGCGAACATCTTCGGTCAGAAGAAAAAGCCGATGGTCCTCATCTCCGGCATCGTCGGCACGGCGCTCGCCGTCTGGCTGTACTGGAACTTCTGCGGCTGGCTGAATATTCTGAACTGCACGCTGCCCCCGGTCGGCATCATCCTCGTCATGAGCTTCTTCATGGACCGCGAGAAGTATCGGGACGTCGAAGTCACCGAGACGGTCAACTGGTATGCGGTCGCAGGCGTCATCCTGGGCGCCGTGGTTGCAAATGTTGTGTCCTGGGGCATCGCCTCTATCAACGGCATGATCGTAGCCGCTGTCTGCTACCTGATCGGCCACGCCCGGAAAAACAGATAATCTCGTATTCGGGATGATCTGCATCCTGTCTGCGCGGATCGATAAGGAAAACAGAAACCGGAGCATAGTTCACTTTTCTGTTTGATACAGCAAAGCCCCCGTTCACGAGAACGGGGGCTTTGAGATTGTCGACAAACTTCGTTCTTCCGACAATCCGTGTTTTGCCTTCGCAGAACACGGACGTTCGAAAACCGAGGTGCACGCCCACGGTTTGTGCTTTATTCCTCGGCAAGCTCCCGGACGGCGGAAACGGCGGCGTCCGCTTCCTCCTCCGTATTAAAAAAGGAAAAGCTGAACCGCACCGCACCCTGCTGTACCGTGCCGAGCGCCTCGTGCATACGCGGCGCACAGTGCGCTCCGGCCCGTGTCGCGATGCCGTAGTCCTCGGCCAGAATATCCGCGATCTCGGCCGAGTCGTAATCCCGGATGTTGAGCGTCACGATCGCAGCGCGCTCCGGCGCGGTAAAATCGCCGTAGACCGTCACACCGGGAATGCTGCGAACGCCCTCGTAAAACCGGCGCATCAGCTGCCGCTCCCGTGCGCCGATGGACTCCGCGCCCTGCCGCAGGATAAAATCGAGCGCCGCGTGCAGCCCGGCAAGGCCGTGACCGTTGAGCGTTCCGGCCTCGAGCCGCGCCGGATATTCCTTCGGCTGTTCCCGGTCGTAGGAGTGCACGCCCGTGCCGCCGCGCAGCAGCGGCCGCAGCTCCACGCCCGGCCGGATGCACAGGCCGCCGGTGCCCTGCGGCCCCATCAGACCCTTGTGGCCGGTAAAGCAGAGCACATCAATGCCCATTTTCTGCATATCGATCAGCGCCGCCCCGGCGGTCTGCGAGGCGTCGATCACCAGAAGCGCGCCGTGCGCGTGCGCCATCGCGCCGATCCGGGCAATATCGAGCATATTTCCGGTCAGATTGGAGGCGTGAGTGCAGACGACCGCCCTTGTGTTCGGGCGGAACAGCGCCTCCATGTCCTCGTATCGGATGTTTCCGCGGCGGTCTGCGCGGACAAAATCGACCGCCGCACCGCGCGTCTGCATATCGTACAGCGGGCGCAGCACGGAATTATGCTCGAGATCGGTCGAAATGACGTGATCGCCCGCCGAAATCAGTCCGTAGACCGCGATATTCAGCGCCTCGGTCGAGTTTGCTGTGAAAACGACATGGTCGGCGCGCGGACAGCCGAACAGCTCCGCCAGTCTGCTCCGCGTCTCGAATACCATGCGCGACGCAGACAGCGACGCGCCGTGCGCGCCCCGCGCGGCATTCCCGGCGGTCAGTATCGCGTTTTTCACCGCCTCGGCAACCTCCGGCGGCTTGTGCAGCGTTGTCGCCGCATTATCCAGATAGATCATGTCTGTCTCCATTTGTCAGCCGTACATTTGGACGACCGCGTCCGTTTCGTAGCCGCAGCCTGCCTGCGCCAGAGCCGCAAGGAGCTGCGGCCTTTCGTCGACCTCCGCCTTCCATGCGAGACCGCAGCCGGCGCTGACCTGCGACGGGATGGGGATCATGCGCCCGGGCAGGCCGCTGTTCGTAAACAGCGCCTCTGCGGCAAGCGCCTGCTCGGTCGAGGAAAACGCGATCACGAGCACCGGCCTTCTGCGCCGCATCACGGACGAAGGACCAGATCAGCCTGCATCTGCTTTTCGGTGATAACGTACATGTTGGTAACGCCGCCGACCTGAAGCCGGTCGGTCAGGCCGTAGTGGCTCAGGCAGGTGCCGCAGGTCAGGATCTCGACGCCGAGTGCGGCGAGATTTTTCAGATCCTCGAGCGACGGCGAGCCCTCGCAGGTAACGCGCGCGCCGCCGTTGTAGAACAGGAGGGTCGACGGCAGCTTTTCCTGCTGGGTGAGCGCGAACAGGAAGCCCTTGAGCAGGATGCGGCCCAGCTCGTCGTCGCCCTCGCCCATGTGGTCGGCGGAAATGACAACGACGGTCTTTTTCTGCGCGGCCGGTACAGTGCAGGAAATTTCCTCGTCTCCACTCTCCGCGACCGCGCCCTCGGTCGTGATGGTCACGCAGAACTCCTTTTCGCCGCGCTTTTCGGTCCGGATGGTGCAGCCCTTGCTCTCCGCAAGGCGCGTTAGATTCTGCACCGCGATCTCGTTGTCCACGAGCGTCTGCACCGTGCCGGCGCCGTTCAGCTCCTGCAGCGCGTGCAGTGTTTTTACGACCGGGATCGGGCATGCCTCGCCCATCGCATTTACCTCAATCATCAAACTTCCTCCTTCGGGATATTCTGCTGTTATTATAGCACGACAGTGCGCCCTTTTTCAATCGTTCTCCATATTGCGCAGGAGACAGCCGGGAAACGGCGTTTTTCTGTCCTTCGGGAGATCCGCCGCAAAAAACGCTTGCGTTTCCGCGTGTTTGCGGTATGATGGAAGTATAATATCCATCCGATCTGCCGCAGTATAAAAGGAGATACAGCCGAAAATGGAGCACTACACAAAAATCTACATGGCGACCTGGCCGCGCCGTGAGCACTACCGCTATTACAGTCAGACGCTCAAGGTCGAATTCAATATGACCGCACCCGTAAACGTGAAAAATCTGCTCGGTTTCTGCCGCACGAACGGATACCGCTTTTACCCTGCGGCGATCTACTGCGTCACCCGGACGCTCGGCCGCATCGAGAATTTCCGCATGTTCCGGAATGCAGACGGCGAGCTGTGCGTCTGGGACCGGGTCGTTCCCAACTACACGATCTTTCACGCGGACGACTGCACATTTTCCGACTGCTGGACGGATTTCTCCGATGATTTCGGCACGTTCTACCGCGCGGTCACGGCGGATATGCAGACCTTCGGCGGCAATCACGGCATCAAGGCGAAGCCGGGTCAGCCGGCGAACTTCTACTGCGTGTCCTGCACGCCGTGGGTCTCGTTCACCGGCTGCGGCAGCCGCGTGACGGGCAGCAGCGAACCGGCCTTCTTTCCCATTATCGTGATGGGAAGATATGAGGAGAGCGGCGGCGCGGTCAGAATGCCGGTCGCGCTGTCGATCGCGCACGCCGTTGCGGACGGCTATCACGCTGCGCTGTTCTTCCGTTATCTTCAGGAGGAGATGGACGCGCTCGCGGCCTCCGGGGCCGGACTTTGACGCGGATGCTCCTCCGGGAACGGCCTGCTGTCTGCAAAACGCGGACGGCGGGCCGCTTTCGTTTTTCTGATGCGCCCGCCGAGGGCGCTCTGCGGCAGCTCAGCAGGAGATCGCACAGCGCGCTCTCGTCCCCGTGCGCCTCGGCGGCGGAGACCGGACTGCCTTTGCGTGGAAAGGGACTTTTCCGACAAGCTGCACATTGTAAAATCTGCGCGGAAACCGTATAATTGTATCAGACGAAAACGAGCGGAAGGGCTCCTTCCGCAGGAGGATACCGTTTATGAAATTTTTTGAAGCCGTGCCGGACGAGCTGTTCTCGCCGCTCGCGTCCCCGAACCGGGCGCTGTACGCGGACGCGCTCGATGTGCTCTGCATGGCATACCGGCAAAAGCTCAGGCTGCCCGAGGACGAGCTGTACTCCATGCTGCGCAGCCGTCTGGAGCAGCAGCTCGCGGACGCGACCTTCGAGGGCGAGGACATCGACGAAAACGAGCTGCGCGATATTTCCGGCCGCGCGCGCTTTCTCATCCGCAAGCTGTGTGCGAAGGGCTGGTTCGAGAAGGAGCGCGGCCCGGATTTCCGGGAGTACATCACCGTGCCGGGCTACGCGAGCCGTCTGCTTGAGCTGTTCCATGAGCTGCGCGATGACAGGCCGGCGCGCGGCTTTTCCTATGTGTTCGGCACCTATTCCGCGCTCCGGGTCGCGGACGAGACCGGCTCTGCCTATGAGAAGATGGCGGCGGTCTATACGGCCTTCGACAATACACAGGCGCTCATCCGCCTGCTTCGGCTGGTCTATCACAACGTAAAGCACTATTTTCAGATGCAGCTCGAGCTGCACGACGTCGGCGAGGTGCTTTCGTCCTATTTCGATGATTTCGGTCAGAAGGTCATCGAGGCGTACATCCGTCCGCTCAAGATCAAGGACTCCGTGCCGAAATACCGCGTGCCCATCCGCACGGTGCTCATGCGCTGGGCGGAGGACGACGAGCAGCTCGCCGCCATGGCGAGGGCGGCGCAGCAGGAGCGGCGCGGCGGCACGATGGAGGACTGCCGCGCGGATATCCTGCGCCGGATATTCTGGGTGCAGGAGTGCTATGACGATCTGGAGCACGACTATCTCGATGAGATCGACGCACAGGTGCGCCGCTATACCCGTACCGCGACGCAGAAGATCGAAAACCTCACGAGCCGGGAGCAGAACGTTCGCGGCGACCTCGACGCCGTGCTGACCGCGCTCTCGCACAGCCGCAGGGCGGACGGCCTGACCGACAGGCTGCGGCCGGTGTTTCAGCTGTATGAGCAGTCGTATCTGTCGGAAAAGAGCCTGTGGTACCGGAAACGCCCGGGAAAGCGGTCGAGAGCCGCTGCGGTGCTGATCGAGGAGAACGAAACCGACGCCGCCTCCGCCGCACAGGCGGCCGCGCTGCTGCATTCGGAATACGGCCGCGCCGCCGTCGCCGCCTGTGTGCAGGGCTGGCTGGGAGACCGGGATACCTGCCTGTCGACGGACATTCCGCTCGAGAATGACAGGGACTATGTGATGAGCCTGCTCGCCGTGCTGTCCGGCGGCTCGAGGCGGGCGGCGTATCAGGTCGAGGAGCTCGGCGGCTCGGTCTGTGAAAACGGATATTCCATTCCAAAGGTGCAGTTCAGCCGGAAGGAGAACGAGAAATGAATCTGGATTTTATAAGCAGCGCGACCGCGAAGGAGCTTCAGCAGTTCAAGTCGGTCTGCAATCAGCTGCTCAGCCGCACCTTTGTCGTGCGCACGCTGTACCGCCCGGGCAGGGAACGCCTGAACAACCCGGACTATACCTTTCTGTCCATCCATTTTGAGGCCGTGCGCGATTATCTCAGTCTGCTCGACTGGGATCTGCGGCACGACGAGGCGAACGGCTGCTTTTACGTCATCAACACGGACGAGGCAAACCGCCTCATCCTCTCCAAGAGAGAGACCGCCATCCTGCTCGCGCTGCGCATGCTGTACGACGAAAGTCAGGAGCGTCTGGGGCTGGAGCAGGACGCGCTGTGCACCGTGCGCGAGGTGCTCGAAAAGGTCGTGACCGACTACGCCATCCTCCCGGCAAAGCCGAACATGGATGAATTCAGGCGCGCGATGCTCGTGTTCGAGAACCACGCCGTCATCCAGCGTATCGAAGGCAGATACAATCAGGCGGACTGCCGCTTTGCCATTCTGCCGACCATTCTGACCGCCGTTTCCGCGGAGAGACTGCACGAGGCGGCGGCTGTGCTGAGAAAGGAGGAGAACGCCGATGAAGAAGCTGAAGAAAATACTGCTGATTAACTGGCTGTATTTCGACAGGGAGCTGATCGAGGTAGGGGACGTGAACTTTCTGACCGGCAGGAACGGCGCCGGCAAGTCCACCGTCATCGACGCGCTCCAGATCGTGCTCCTCGGCGAGACCAACGCGCGGAACTTCAATCTCGCCGCGAACGAGCGCTCGCAGCGCACGCTGGACGGCTATCTGCGCGCCGACATGGATGAGAACAATCCGCGCTCGCGCCGCGGAAAGGATTTTTCGAGTTATATCGCCTGCGAGTTTTATGATGATGCGGAGCGCAGCAGCTTCGTGTGCGGCGTCATGTTCGACTGCCGCCGCGACGGCAGCCGCCGTGACCATTTCTTTATCTACACCGGCACGCTGCCGGAAAACTGCTTCATCGAGAAAGGGGAGGCCATCGACCTGCCGAGCCTGCGCCGCTTTCTCAAGGAGAACTGCCGCCGGGCGGAGGTCTGCGAGACCCAGTGGGAATACCGCCGCAATCTGCTCTCGCGCTGGAATGTACATACCGAGCAGGTGTTCCGCATGCTGAAAAAGGCGGCCTCCTTCCGCCCAATCGTCGATATCCAGCAGTTTATCACCGAGAATATCTGCGATGTTCCGGACAAGCCGGACATCGAGGCGATGCAGCAGAATATCCGCGACTACAAGCGTCATGAGCAGATGGCGCAGCGGCAGGAGGAAAAGCTCGCCGCGCTGAACGAGATCGCGAAGCTGTACGGGGAGATGCGGGACACGGCCGGGCGCTGGAAGCTCGAGTCGTTTCTTGTGCACTGGTCGCGCAGCGAGACGCTTCAGGCGCAGATCGACGGCCGCGAGCAGGAAAAGCGCACGTGCAGCGAGGAACGCGCGGCGGCGCAGCAGAAGATCGACTGTCTGGCGGCCGAGGTACAGCAGAAGGAGGCGCAGCGGCAGGAATACATCCGCAAAAAGGACAGCAGCAATGCCTGCCGGGAGCTTGAGGAGCTGGACAGGGCAGGCCGCCGTCTGCTCGACGAGCAGGAAAAGCTGACGCGCAGGCTGGAGAACGAGGCGCTCGAGATCAAGCGCGAGGCGCTGCGTCTGGAGCATCTCGGAGAAACGGTCCTGAGCTGGGACGAGGAAGGCTCCCTCGACGCCGTCTGCGCGGCGGCGCAGCAGGTGCGCGGCGCATATGAGCCGCTGAAGAGCGGCGAAATGAGCATTTTCGCGCAGCCGCAGAGCGTGTTCGAGGCGGCGCAGGAGGCGACGGACGCGCTGATGAACGCCATGCAGGAGGCTTCTCACCGGCTCGGAGACCGTCTCACGGAGGCGCGGGAGCAGCTCGGAAAGAGGAAAAAGGTGCTCGCCGGTCTGCGCGATAACGTCAAGGACTATCCGCGCGGCCTGCTGGCGTGCCGGTCGCGGCTCGAGAGCGAGCTTGCGCAGCAGGTCGGCTCGCCGGTCGCCGTCAACATCCTCGCGGATGTTCTCGAGATCGCGGACGAGGCATGGCGCGGCGCGGTCGAGGGCTATCTCGGCAGTCAGAAGCTGTATTTCCTTGTCGAACCGGCGTATTATCCGCAGGCGCTGCGCCTTTACGACAGTATCAGGCGCGACCCGAAATTCCGCGCCTTCGGCCTTGTCGACATCGGCAGCCTGCGCGAAAAGGAGCAGCTCCGTCCGATGGACGGCAGTCTTGCCGGAAAGGTCGAGACCGAAAACCCGCTCGCGCGCACCTATGTGGACTATCTGCTCGGGCGCGTGAAGTGCTGCGCGTCGGTCGACGAGCTGCGGCAGTACAGGACCGCGATCACGGCGGAGGGCATGCTGTATCAGGGTTATGTCGCCCGTGCGCTCAGCCGCGAGAGGATGGATGACGCCTTTATCGGCCGCTACGCGGTCACGCTGCGCATCCGCCGTCTCGAGGAGGAAACGGCGCAGCTCGAGGACGAGCTTGCACGCAGGGAGCCGGTCTTTTCCGTACTGTCCCGGCAGAAGCAGCCGCTCCTGCTGCCGTATTTCGTGCAGAAGGTCGTGCCCGAACGGCAGGGCGATTACCTGCGCGTCGAGGAGATACGCGAGGAAAATGCGGCGCTCGAGGAGCAGCGCGGGCATATCAATCTGATGTGGATCGAGGAGCAGGAAGCGCTGATCGAGCGCCTGAGCGGGGAGATCCATGCGCTGAGCCGGCAGAAGGAGGAGCAGATCTCGCTCCGCGGTCAGCTCGACGAGCGCATCCGTCAGCTGACAGATGAGATCCTGCCCGGACAGTACCGCGAGCAAAGCGAGATGCAGACCTTGCTCGAGAGGGAGTACACCGAGGCGTACCGTGATGAAACCGGCGTGCCGCGTTACCGCATGGAGCTTGCGCGGCTGAAAAAGCCGGAAAATGTGCTCCATGCGTTTTCCGAGAGCCGTGAGCAGGCCGAGAAGGACACGGAGACCGCGCGCAGCCGTCTGTTCGCGGCGCGCCGCGCGTATGCCGAGCGCTTTGCGCCGTGCCCGTTCCGCGCGGAGGCGCTCGACAACGACGAATTCGACGCGGAGCGCCGTGCGCTCGAGGAGAGCGAGCTGCCGCGTTACCGCCGCAAGATCAGGGCGGCGCGCGAGAGCGCGATGGAGCAGTTCCAGAACGACTTCCTCTCCCGGCTCAAGAGCAGCATCGAGCAGGTGCAGGCACAGGTGAGAAATCTGAACCGGGCGCTGCGGCAGGCGCAGTTTGGCACGGACAGCTATCAGTTCCGCGTCGACCGCAGTCCGGATTACGCGGATTACTACGACATGATCATGGCGCCCGAGCTGATGGAGGGCGATATTACGCTGTTCTCCGCGCAGTTTCAGGAGAAATACGGTCCGCTGATCGACAGGCTGTTCAGCCAGATCACGATGGCGGACGATACGCAGCCGAGTGCCCGCAGGCAGAGCGAACTGCAGGAAAACATCGAGCGCTTCACGGATTTCCGCACCTATCTGAAATTTGACCTCGAGACCACAGACCAGAACGGCTCGAAGCAGCTGCTTTCGCAGACCATGGGCACGAAATCGGGCGGCGAGACGCAGACGCCGTTTTATATTTCGGTCCTCGCCTCCTTCGCGCAGCTCTACCGCGTCAGCGATACCTCGAGTCTGGGCAACACCGTGCGGCTCGTGGTGTTCGACGAGGCGTTCAACAAGATGGACAGCGAGCGCATCGTGGAAAGCGTGCGCCTGCTGCGGGGGATGGGGCTTCAGGCGGTCATCTGCACGCCGCCGGACAAGGTCGCAGACCTCATGCCGATCGCGGACCGCACGCTGCTGGTCGACAAGCAGAAATACCGTATGCACATCCTGCCGTTCGGCAGGGAGCTCGCGCAGAAGTAAAAACCGCGCAGACGCATCAAAACCGGGGAGCCTGTCCCCGGTTTTTCCTTTGGCAGAGGAAAAGCTCCGAAACGGACAGGAAAACGCGCCTGCGGGACACATCGCAGAATAGACTGCACAGGGAGGGAAAACTGCATCCTTCCTTGCGATACGGACAAATGTCTTTATGCAGAAAACACAAAAATGAACGAATTGATTTTTTAATAATCGGTAGATTATCTGAAATTGTTGAAAACTCAAAAAAAAACGTGCCGGTGAGCCGAGAGAGTAGTATAATAAACACAATAATCAGACGGGATGGATAGGAAAACATCCATTCCAGAGATGAAAAGGAGAAATCACCATGAAAAAGACACTCAGTATGCTTCTGGCCGGCGCAATGCTGGCTGCGGCGCTGACCGGCTGCGGTTCTTCCGCTTCCACCGGCTCCGGCAGCGCAGACAGCTCGACCGACAGCTCCGCTTCCGGCGCAGCCTTCAAGCTCGGCGGCACCGGCCCGCTGACCGGCGCAAACGCAATTTACGGCAACGCCTGCAAGAACGGCGCACAGATCGCGGTTGACGAGATCAACGCCGAGGGCGGCGATATTCAGTTCGAGCTGAACTATCAGGACGACGAGGGCGACGCCGAGAAGGCCGTTAACGCCTACAACACCCTGAAGGACTGGGGCATGCAGCTGTCGCTCGGCTCCGTAACCTCCAAGCCGTGCGAGGCTACCGCAGCAGAGACTTACAGCGACCGTATTTTCGCTCTGACCCCGTCCGCTTCCTCCACCGGTACCACCGAGGGCAAGGACAATATGTTCCAGATGTGCTTCATCGACCCGGCGCAGGGTACTCTGGCTGCTGACAAGATCGCAGAGAAGAAGCTCGGCACCAAGATCGCTATCATCTGGAAGAACGATGACGTTTACTCCACCGGTATCCACGACAAGTTTGTAGAAGAGGCAAAGACCAAGGGTCTCGAGGTCGTTTCCGACATGACCTTTACCGATTCCTCTGCGAACGATTTCTCCGTACAGCTGAACGACGCCAAGAGCAAGGGCGCGGAGCTCGTGTTCCTGCCGATCTACTACCAGCCGGCTTCCCTCATCCTGACGCAGGCGCATGACATGGGCTTCCAGACCACCTTCTTCGGCGTAGACGGCATGGACGGCATCCTGACCCTTGAAGGCTTTGATACCTCTCTGGCTGAGGGCCTGATGCTGATGACCCCGTTCAACGCAAACTCCACCGATGAAAAGACCGCTTCCTTCGTTAAGAAGTATCAGGAGCAGTTCGGCGAAACCCCGAACCAGTTCGCAGCTGACGCTTACGACTGCGTATACGCTTACAAGCAGGCTCTCGAGAACGCGGGCGCTACTCCGGATATGTCCGCTGAGGACCTGTGCGACAAGATGATCGAGCAGTTTACCTCCATGACCTTCGACGGCCTGACCGGTACCAGCGCAACCTGGAGCACCGAGGGCGCTGTCACCAAGGACCCGACCGTTGCTGTAATCAAGGACGGCAAGTACGTAAACGTATAATCCACTGAAATATATTTCATAGCGGATTGCTCAAAGGCGAGTGAAGGAGGGCTGTTTTGCAAGCCCTCCTTTCCGCCTATTCTTCTGCATTCCATCTGTTTTTTATGGGGTGGGGCGACGGCTTGACGCGGCTCGCCGAGCCACCGCCCCATTTCATAAGCAATTTTTGAGAGAAATATGATTTGAGGTGTTCCAAACATGAGCTTTTTGAACCATTTGATCAGCGGCATCAGTCTGGGCAGCATCTACGCGATCATCGCACTGGGCTATACGATGGTTTACGGCATTGCGAAAATGCTGAACTTTGCCCACGGCGATGTCATCATGGTAGGCGGCTATATGTGCTTCTGCGCGACGACCTATCTCGGCTGGCCGGCATGGATGGGTGTCGTGCTCGCGATCATCGTCTGCACGGTGCTCGGCATGGCGATCGAAAGACTGGCCTACAAGCCGCTGCGCGCGGCTCCGTCGCTCGCCGTTCTGATCACCGCCATCGGCGTTTCCTACTTCCTCCAGAATGCGGCGCTGCTGATCTGGACCTCCAACCCCAAGAGCTTCAGCTCGGTCGTCACCGGCGGCGCGATCAGCCTGTTCGGCGGTCAGCTCCAGATTTCCCGCGTGACACTCGTCACCGTGTTCGCCTGCGTCGTCATCATGGTTGCGCTCATGCTGTTCACCGGCAAGAGCAAGGTCGGCACCGCGATGCGCGCGGTATCCGAGGACAAGGGCGCGGCGCAGCTGATGGGCATTAACGTCAACACGACCATTTCCATCACCTTCGCCATCGGCTCGGGCCTCGCGGCGATCGCAGGCGTGCTGCTCTGCTCCGCCTACCCGACCCTGATGCCGACGACCGGCTCTCTGCCCGGCATCAAGGCCTTCACCGCAGCCGTATTCGGCGGCATCGGCTCGATCCCGGGCGCGTTCGTCGGCGGCGTGCTGCTCGGCATCATCGAGATCTTCGCCAAGGCGTACATTTCCACCCAGCTGTCCGACGCGATCGTGTTCGGCGTGCTGATCGTGGTGCTGCTCGTCAAGCCGGACGGCCTGCTCGGCAAGCACGTGAGCGAAAAGGTTTAAGGGGGAGGCATCGGATATGAACAAGTTAAAATCCTATGCGGCGTCCAGACGCGGACGCGATACCCTGCTTTCGTTCGGTATCGTCATCGCTGCATTCATCATCGTACAGGCGCTCATCGCGGGCGGCATGATCTCGAGTCAGATCAAGGGCCTGCTCGTGCCGATCTGCGCGTATGTCGTCATGGCGATCTCGCTCAACATGACCGTCGGTATCCTCGGCGAGCTGTCGCTCGGCCACGCCGGCTTCATGTCGGTCGGCGCGTTCGCCGGCATCGTCACCACGACCTGCCTTGCGGATGCCATCCCGCTCGCGCCGCTGCGTCTGGCTGTCGCCATGATCGTCGGCGCGGCCTTCGCGGCGCTCGCCGGCGTTATCGTCGGCGTGCCGGTGCTCCGCCTCAAGGGCGACTACCTCGCCATCGTTACTCTCGCCTTCGGCGAGATCATCAAGAACATCGTCAACGTCATGTACCTCGGCAGGGATGCGGACGGCCTGCATTTCAGCCTGGTCGAGCAGAAATTTCAGCTCGGTGACGGCGGCAAGATGATCATCAATGGACCGATCGGCGTATCGGGCGTTGCCAAGATCTCGACGTTCACCTCGGGCGTCGTTCTCATCCTCGTGACCCTGTTCTTCGTGCTGAACTTTATCAACAGCCGCACCGGCCGCGCAGTCATGGCGGTCCGCGACAACAAGATCGCGGCCGACTCCATCGGCATCTCGGTCACGCACTACAAGCTGCTCGCCTTCGTCGTTTCCGCGGCCTTCGCCGGCATGGCAGGCACGCTGTACGCGATGAACTTCTCGACCGTAACCGCGGCGAAGTTCGACTTCAACACCTCCATCCTCGTGCTCGTATTCGTCGTTCTGGGCGGCCTCGGCAACATCTGGGGCTCGATCATCGCGGCGGCGCTGCTCACGCTGCTGCCTGAGCTGCTGCGCGGCCTGAGCAACTACCGTATGCTCATCTACG
>OODC01000165.1_pt1 | contig 52636 bp, 74 predicted proteins | sample 1671711 | NCBI WGS metagenome assembly OODC01 (sample SAMN06348184, study PRJEB24527) | human gut metagenome | reverse complement strand
AAAGCCGTTTGAGCGGCTTTGGATTTCCTCGATGGAAGATGTAGCAATCAAGGAGAGCTTTGAAAATCTCAGGTCTGGAACTGAATATGATGCTTTGTATGAAGCAGCACTGTGTCGAGAGCGAGCCGACTAGATTGTTGGCATCAATTGCAAGAGATGTCAAAGCACATTCTGATCCAGGTGTAGTCTTTAAATTCTTTTCAGCTTCCCAGCAGTCAATGCGAAGCATATAGCCGGCACTGGTATAAACATCAAAATGCAGATGCACAGCTTGGACGCTCATTTGAATTTTCCTTACCGAAAGAATGGAGCAGACAGGAACAGATTGATTATACAACCGAATATATTCAAAAAACTTTCGTAGATAATGGTAATCTATTTCGGGGATTGGGTAAAGACAGCATTGCCGATCAATCTGCTATTTCTCTTATTATTTGTGCAACTGGTATATGTTGGAATCAGGTGGTATGTAAAAGGATGGCGGGAAGCCAGAGGATATCATTAAAACAAGAATATCGATATTTTATTGGTACTATATGTATTTACTTTCGTGCTAATAAATATTATCATATTAGCATGAAAGGAGAATGTGTATGACTCAGTTTGAACAATTAGATTTATTGCTGAATGAATATGGAGGAATAATTCAGACCTTTCAAGTTATAGATAATGGAATTAGTAAGCCTGTGTTTTATTCTTATGTAAAAGAACGAGGATTGGAACAAGCTGCTCATGGTGTGTATGTATCACCAGATACATGGACAGATGCGATGTATATTTTGCATTTACGTTGTAGTCAGGCTGTGTTTTCTCATGAAACTGCATTGTTTTTCCACGATTTAACAGACAGAGAGCCTTTGAAATATACTATAACTGTAAGAACCGGGTATAATCCGAGCCGTTTGCAGGAAAACGGTTTTCAAGTGTATACAATTAAAAAGGATTTACATGAAACAGGGATTACGACTATGCAGACACCATTTGGGCATTCAGTTCCGGTTTATGATATGGAGCGGACAGTTTGTGATCTGCTTCGCAGCAGGAACAATATAGAAATGCAGGTCTTTCAGGATGCCTTAAAGCAATATGCCAGACGCAAAGATAAAAATTTGAGGACACTTATGAAATATGCATCCATGTTTCATGTTGAAAAGATATTAAGACCATATTTGGAGGTATTACTTTAGATGATAACAACAGCAAGGCAACAAGCGGTTCTATTATCATTGATGGAAATGAGATACAAGCAATGAGTGAGGATGAACTTGCAATTTTCCGAAGAAGAAATCTGGGGATTGTTTATCAGTTTTATAATCTGATACCCACTCTTACTGCGGAGGAAAATATTGCACTGCCATGGAAATTAGATGGAAGAAAAGAGAATAAGGAACGGCTTTCTGAGATTGTGAATATGCTGGGGCTTGAGAAAAGGGCAAAACATCTGCCAGGACAAATGTCAGGAGGTCAGCAGCAAAGAGTATCCATAGGAAGGGCGCTTATAAACGAGCCGGCATTTATTCTTGCAGATGAGCCGACAGGAGCGTATGAGATAGTACAACAAACATCATAAAAATACTATCTCAATATCTCCACCGTCTGAAATGATGATTTTATCAATAATACTACTCCACAAAGTACGCTTTTCCTGCGGGGTCAGACTATCATATATACTTTGGAGGTCAAGGGCGAGGAATGAGCGGATAGCCGACAGGTCTTTTACTTCCGGGGCAGCAGTAGAGGTAAGTTTATCAAGTTCCTGTTTGTATTGCTCGTATTCTATGCGGTAATCATCAAGGTCTATCAATTCATTTACATACAATTCTTTGAGCCTTTGCATCTTGGTTTTAATTTTGCTTGGGTCCGCCTTTTTGGTCGGTGCGTTCTGCTTCACATCATAAGCAGTAACATACTTTTCAAGTTCCGGCTTTATATTATCCAATAGGTATTTTTCTATAACTTTTTCATTCATTCCGTGCGAATGAGTACATAAATGAGAGTTTGAGTAATAATTGCATCTGTATTGTGTATATTCCCTGTTATACCTTTTCTGTACGGTTGTATTGGCTACGAGGGCATGACCGCACTCTTTACATTGAGCCAAGCCGGAAAAGACATAGTAACGGTTATTCTTGCGAACCTTAACATTACGCTTGCCAAGCACCTGTATACGGTCGAATCGGGCAGGGTCGATAATCTTAGGGCAGTAATCCGGGTTGCCCCTGTATTCCCCTTTGTAAAGAGGATTCCGCAAAGCACGAGCGATAGTTTCATAGCAGAAATAGCGGTTGTATTTATCAATGAGATACAGGAGAGTGCCACGCTTGCTATTATGGACCTCAAAATAATCAAACATATCATAAGCGATTTGGACCGTATCCGGGTCAATATCAACCTTGCCATTTTCTCCAACCATTAAGCCGATAGGTAAGCTGCCTGTAATAGCTTCCCCCTTTTTAACTTTAAGGCGGAATACGTCCTTAATACGGTCGCTATCCCGGTCGGCTTCATCCTGTGCGACAGATAAGCGGATATTTACGTTAAGTTTACCGTTGGTTGTTTCCATTTCATAGCGTTCCAAGGCAGTAAGCCAAGTTACGCCGTTGTTATCAAGTATTTCTTGTATCTTATAGAAATCGGCAATATTACGAAACCAACGGTCTAATTTGGTAAATATGATATACTCAAATTTATGCAATTCTACATCTTGGAGCATACGCATAAATTCCTTACGCTTGTTATATTTCTTCCGGGCAGTATGCCCCTCGTCTACATAGATTGCATAGATTTTTAAATGGTGCAGCTTGGCAAAGGCTTTTAAGTCCTCTATTTGTGCTTCTATGGTATCGCCGAACTTGGCTTGTTCCTCTTTAGAGCAACGGACGTATAAAGCACAGGTTTTATATTCTATGGTTGGGTAATGTGAGTAAAAATGCGTGGTAGACATATAGCAAACCGCCTTTCTTAGAAAATGGGTATAAAAAATAAAAACCATTTGAAAGACAATAGAAAATCTGCTATAATGCAGGTGCGTTTAAATCAGTTCCTTTGTCTAACAAAAGGAATTAGGAAACCGTCAGCTATTGCAGTAGTTGGCGGTTTTTACTTTATTGTATTTGTTGAATATCTCCGTTGTCGGTATAAATCATATAGCTTTTAAGAAGAGTGCCGGAAAACATCAACTTAGCATCTTTTTCCTCTCCGTCTACATAATCGTAAATATCAAGGAACATAATGCCACCATTAACACGAATACTTGAAGTTGTTTTGCGAGTAAAATTTACAATTCCGTGTATTTCTGAATCGCTTTTGAAATATGTTTTATAATACGACAAGGCATAATTTTCTATATCAATATTATCTGCCGTCATAGAATAACGCCAATTCCCGGTAACATCATTTTTTACATCACCATAATAATAAATATCAATATCGGAAATATCTTTATCGCTTACTCCGACTATATCACTATCGGTACGGTGCGGTACGGAAGTTTCTGTATTAGATTCTGCTGCCGTTTCCGTTTCGGCATCCTTGTCAACGGATTCTGTAGAATCGGAAGTAACAGGATATAACTGTTTATCGCCGTCTGATACAGTAGATACAACTTTGTTATCAAGTACCATTGAAAGGGTCTTGAAACCATATTTTACAGAATACGGAGCATTTATGGTGCTTGATACGGATATTTCTTTATCGACACCACAGTTATTTACAAGTATAATAAAAATCTCGTCTGCTTCCTCGGGAGAAACATTGCAAGCACCACGAATAGAAGCAACAGAGTTTTCGTAAAAATCATATTCATTACTTAATTCTGCTGATTTTGGGGTATCTGTATCAACGAACACGCCACAGGAGCAGAGGGATAAACACAATAAAACCGATAGTAGCAATAAAATCCTTTTCATTCTAAAGACCTCCAAACATTAAATAATAGCCTGTCCGCCTCCGGGGATAATAACAATATCTAGGAGGTGTAAGATGAAAATACTAACTTGGCAGGCGAGAAATAATAAAAAAGTTACACTTGTCAAGCTATCGAAAATGACAGGGATTAGCAAAAGCACACTCAATAATATTGAGAATGAAAAAGTATCCCCGACTATAGCAGAATTGGAAGCCATAGCAAAAGCGTTAAATATGAAAATAACCGATTTATTCGATAGCGATTACAAATAATTTCCACAATATTGGAAATCGTACCAAAATTTAACAAAAACCCATATTGCAGCAGTATAATATATACAAGCAAAGGAGGGTTTAAACGCAAATGAAACAAAAAATACGAAAATCCATTATGGATATGCTCATGTGCATAGACGATATAAAGGCATTGGAGAGAATCCACCGCTTTATACAGTACATATACACAAAAGAGTAAAAGGAAAGGGCCGGGCAACCGACCCTTATTTTTTATCCTTAAAGCCACGGATAAAGTTCATTACTATATGACGTTGCTCTTTGGATAACTCACAGAAATCCGTTACCAAGTCTTTTTCGTCCTCTGTAAGTTCAAATTGTAATGCCAATTCGTCTAATATCGTTTCCGGCAAATTGGTAAACATATCGCCAACACCCTCAACGAGCCACGCACGATTAACATTAAATTCTCTACAGATAGAAATAATCATCTGTTCGGTAAGATTCCTTTTTCCGCTTTCTAAGTTAGATAATCCACTATCGGTTATTCCTAACTTTTCAGCAAATACCTTTTGACTTAAATTAAGGTATTTCCGCAATTCTTTTAAGCGTTCGTTCATTTTTATACCTCCTGTACCTATAAAATAACACACAAACTTTTCATAGTCAAGAAAAAGCATAAAAAGATATTGACAAACTTTTCAATGACAAGTATACTATTTTCAGAGACAAGGTTAATGTCAACAAAGAAAGGAGGTCAAGCCTATGTCAGAAGTAAAGATGCAGGAAAGCACGTTACAGGAAGATAAGGAAAAGAAAGAAACAACAGAATTTATCGAACTCCTTAGAGCCTTATCGAGGGATGAACAGAATCAGGTAAAAGGATACATGGCGTGCCTTAGAAGCGTGAGAAGTATTAAAACAGCATAAAGGAGATAAGGAATTGAATTTAAACGCACAGGAAAAAGCTAGAGAGTTGGCGGATATGGTCGGCTCTCTAGTGGTAGATGAAAACCTACCATTGGAAGTTATGGAAATGACCGCCGACCTGTTGAAAGCGGATTGTGAAGAAATCAGACAGGCAGCAGTTGACATAGCAGAGGAAGAGAGGGCGATACATGAACAGAGAACAGGTACAACGCTTCTATGATACCTTGGCTATGCTGATAGGACAGAGAGAGGGCGTAGAAATTACCGTAAAGGTAACGCCTAGAAAGGAGGGTCAGCGTGGCAGGGAACAGGACAGAGAAGCATATAACAGTTTACCGCAACGCCAAGCGGTGCGAGTTTCATAATATCGGCAACTACATAGTTGCAACAAGTATTATCGGCGGTACTACCTTTTGTGCATTTTTTGATTCGGGATTACACACCGAGGAAAGCATAAAAAGGCGTGGAAGCATAAAGTTACATTCAATTTACGCAAAGAAGTAGAAAACAGGAGGACAAGGAACAATGAACGCAGTAGACCACAACAATGTAGTAATTTTTGATGATAGAGGGATTCCGTCTATCATGTGCAGATTCGTAAGACCAAAGGATACCGAGGAAATCCCGGCAGTATTCAAAATCGGGGATAAGGTGGCGGATGCCATTTACATATCCAAGTACCCGAATACAGTAATTGACGGCAGAGCCTACAGTATGCCAATGGCAGACCCGACCGTAAATATCACATTTGACGAAGCGGTACAGGCTTGCAGATGCAAGGGGTTAGGTTGGCATCTTATGACCGCAGTAGAGTATGAATACCTGTTAAATCAGAGTAGGGAAAAAGGCACAATGCCACACGGCAACACCGATTGGGGCAAAGACTATTACCACAAGGACGAACAGGGTAAAGTAAGCAACTTTGGACGGACATATACAGGTACAGGACCGGTTACATGGAATCACGACCATACACCTTATGGAGTATCAGACCTTAACGGTAATGTATGGGAATTGTTGGCAGGATTAAGGATTAAGGACGGAATTATAGAGTACATCCCGGATAACAAAGCTGCATCCTCATATTGCGACCTGTCAAGAGATAGTGAAGAGTGGCAGCAGGTCAAGACAAACAGGGGACCGGTAAGGGTTAATGTTGAGTGCGGAGATATTGCAATAGTTGACCTGCCGGAACACGAAGAGTACGAGCCGGATTATGACGGAGTAAGAATTGAAGAATTGGAGGTTGAATTGTCAGAGATTCCACAGGCACTTAGGGATTTAGGCATTATCCCAGAAAAGAGAGCAGAGGAAGAAAACAAGACCTATGTGTACTTTGATGCGACAGAGGGCGAATATTTGCCTCTCCGTGGGTCGGCGTTCCACAATACTTCCCATTCGGGTCCGTCCGCTCTCAGCTTGCATTACCCTCGTTCCAACTCGTTCGGCAACATTGGCTTCCGCTCCGCTTTTTATGAAGTAAACGGAAAACTGATTACTGAATAACTGTTAAGGGGTGCGGTAGCACCCCCTGTACGCATAAAAGGAGTGAAACAATGGCGAATAAAATCAGATGTGCTGATTGTAAATATTGCAAAAGTTTAAGACCTACAGGAAACACTAGAAGCAATTTTTATTGCGAGCATCCAAACCATGAATATATCAGAAAATACTATGCAGAACACAGGATATACAGATTGCAGGGGTTTATAGGATTTGGTGCGAGATATTCAGAGGAAGTACCTGTAAAGACCTCTCCGGCATGGTGTCCGAAGAAAGCAGAGGGAAGCAATGAATAGAGCGGAGTTAGAAAAACACTTAGGCGAATATGTGGATATAAAGATATTTGACGGAAGCGTTTACAGAGGTACTTTACGAAAGACAGGAACGGAAGAGGTAAAGAATAACCCGAATTTATACCTAAAGAGCAATTATTACTTTTTGGCACACAAGGGAACATACATAACCAATTCCTGTTTATTCAGAGTATCGCATATCAGAAGCCTAAAGGTTTTGAATGGAGGTATAGAGTAGTGAAACCAATAAAGAAAAGGTACAAGCCTACTATCGTATGCGACAAGTGCCATAAATCAATAGGCAAAATAAAGCCAAGCTACAAGAAAGTGGGAGAAATCGAATACAGGTATTGGCGTTGTAAACATTGTGGGACCGTGTACGTCATATCTGCCACGGATGCAGCATTAAGGCAGAAAATACAGGAGTACCAAGAGTTTGTAGACAGTTACAAAGACAAGGAAATGCCACAGGAGGAAATGCAAAAGGCACAGCTTATATTGCAGACCAATGTAGAGCGTAGCCGTGAGATAAAAGAGCAGTACCCTCTTACGCTAAAGCCTTGGGAAAGGTAGGAGAATGAAGTACAGAGGATTGACATACGACAGGGAAAAGGAATCTTACGAGTGGGTCTACGGTATGCCGTCTTATGGATATGAAACGGACGAGATAGCGGAGATTGGCACAGTTTACGGAGATTTTAAAGAGATATTCCCGGATACATTGGGAGAACAGACCCCGTACAGGGATAAGAACGGCAAAGAAATGTATACAGGCGATATTGTAGCCTTGGAAGTAGACGGACAGGTAAGAGAATTTGTAGTAGACAAAACGACAGTCGACAGGGAATACAACACATTGCCGGGATTTACAGGCAAAGACGGAAGCAACACAGTAAAAGTAAGGCTTGCAGATGTGGTTATATTCCGTTGGATTGACACCGAGGGTATCATACATCAGTTGCTACCGTGCGTGGACGATATGGGGGTATCTGATACGGCAAGAATGGAGATTATCGGAACAGTAGCGGAAAGAGGGGTACAGGAAAGTGAAAGCAAAGGCAAAGAGCAGTAGCACGCCATACCCGATATGGATAGAGGGCGAATATATAACAGAGCCACCAATAAGACCAAGTGACGGGGCAGTACGCCCCGCAGGTCATTATATAGACAAGGGCGGTTATCCGGGTGCAAATGTGTATGAGATAGATATAAATACCATGTGCAGACAGACGGATGCAGCCGACAGATTCGGAAAACCGATTTATGAGCAGGATATATTACTTTATGAAACAGCAGAGGAAATAGGCTATTTCATAGTACAGGACTTGGAAATAACGGTAGACATAGTAAACGGCGAGATTATAGAGGTCAGAGATTTGGATACCGAGAACATAAAGAATATTGGGAGTATGGTAGACTATTCGGATTTTGTGGAGGGAATCAGATACCACGCAGATAACGGCATAGATATACCGTATATTCCTTGTCTAAACGCACAGGTAACGGCACTGCCGTATTTTAAATTCAAATGCTTAAAATGTGGTCAAATATCGCTTAGTTGTTCGTATATGGCAAAACATAAAGGTTGTGGAGGATATTACACGGTAGATTTTGCAACCAAGATATACAGGGAAAAGACAAAAGAAAAGGAACTTGCATAGTGGCTTATGCGAGTTCCCGAGATACCGCCTTATAGCGATAATTACACCTATTCAAATTATACTATAAGGCTTGCACAAAGTCAATAAAAAAGCCTTGAAATCACACGCCAAAAGGCTATAAAAGGGGCGTGTTGAGGACCTTGTATGGGGTATTAACATCTAGGACATTCATAAAATTATATACTTATATAGGACTATACTTGTATAAGTATATAGTTTAATAGGTGTACCCTTATGGACTTGTAGTATGAGGAGAATAAACGGTATGGCAAAGAAGAGAAAGAACTTTATCCGTGAGAAGAGGATATATTGCGGAGAGGAATACTTAGAGGTTGATATAGTAGCAGTTACAAATATGCCGGAAGCAGGCAAGGGGAAAGGGGGTAAATCCTCACAGGCTCAAAAAAACCTTAATGATAAGAGAAGTAAAAGAAGATTCGTACAGATTGCCAACACAAATTTTGGTACTAATGATTTTCATATATCAGCTACATACAACAATGAGCATTTACCTATGTCCTTGGAGGAAGCGGAAAAGAATGTGCATAACTACTTAGACCGCATCAAAAGAAAAATGAAGAGGGAAACAGGCGAGGATTTAAAGTATATGCTTGTTACCGAATACACCCCGGAAGAGGAAGAGGGGCAGCTTACATTACAGGGGATTGATGCGGATGATAAGACAACAAAAGCCGTAAGAATCCACCACCATATCATTATCAACAACGGAGGGTTGAACCGTGACGATTTAGAGTTAATGTGGAGTACCACAAGGATAAATTGGAAAAAGGAAAACGACCCGGAATACAGAGCCAATGTAGATTATTACGGATTCGTGAACTGCGACAGGTTGCAGCCGAACGAAAACGGATTAGAGGGCATAGTAAAATACATAAACAAGCGAAAAAAGGGTTGTAAAAAATGGTCTACATCAATGAATCTTAAAAAGCCAAAGGTTAAGAAAAACGACCATAAATGGAGTTTTAGAAAACTTAGAGAATATGCAAAGATCCCGGAAGATAAGGAGGTATGGAGAAAACTATATAAGGGGTATGAGCCTACCAAGATTAATTTTGAATACAACGATTATACCGGGTGGAATTGCTACCTACGATTACGGAAAGTGAGGGATTGACAATGGCAAAACACAACAGGGGGGATTTACAACAAATGCAATCGCTACCTCTTGAAGCAAAAATAAGAATGACGGAGCAACGCATACAAGGTTGGGTAGAATCTTGGAAACGGTGGAAAATAGTTAATAAAAAGACAGGAAAGGTAAGATACGTAACAGACACAGAAGAACCAAGCGAAAAAGGACATTGGATAGAAGATGAAAAAAATAAAAAGCAAAAATTGGTAAAAGGAACTAAATTAAAGCCGTTTGAATATGTTGGCGATTGGGAATCGGAAATGGCATACGTTTCTTTTAGCGGAGGAAAAGACAGCACAGTTTTATTAGATATTGTACGAAAACTTTACCCAGATACAGAAGCGGTTTTTGTAAATACGGGTTTGGAATATCCGTCAGTAAGGGAATTTGCAACCAATACAGACAATGTAACAAGCGTAAGACCAAGTATGACATTTAGGGAAGTGCTATTAAAACATGGATATCCTGTAATATCAAAGGAAATAGCGGGAAAGGCAGAAGCGGTAAAAAAATCAATAGAAAAAGGAAAAACAGATACCGTAAGATACAGGCAATTCATGGGAATTGAATTAAAAGATAATGGAGAAAAGAGCGAGTATAATTGCGACCACTATAAATATTTGCTAAACGCCCCTTTTCGTGTATCAGATAAGTGTTGCGACATAATGAAAAAAAGAACGGTACACCAATATGAAAAAGAAAATGGGAAAGTACCAATAACGGCAATAATGGCAGAGGAAAGCAGGCAAAGAAAAACAAAATGGTTAAGATATGGTTGTAATGCTTGGGAAATGAAACACCCACAAAGCAATCCTATGTCATTTTGGAAAGAAAACGATGTACTCCAATACATATACGAAAATAACTTACAAATAGCGAAAGCATACGGGAACGTAGTGCTAGATAAGAAAAAATGCAAGTTTAATACCACGGGTAGCCAAAGAACAGGCTGCATATTTTGCCTGTTTGGGATAACCGCAGATAAAGAGAGAATCGCACGACTTCAAATACAAGAACCGAAACTTGCAGATTATGTTCTAAGAGGGGGGGAGTTCGGAGAGGACGGATATTGGAAGCCGAGCAAGACAGGATTGGGTTATTGGTTCGTAATAGAGTGGCTTAATACACATGGACTTGATATTAAATACTATGATTACGGATACCAAAAGGAATACGGAACATCAAAAACCACGAAATTATTATTAAATGAGAAAATAAAAACAAGAATGAAAAGGAGTGAAAAGGATGATAGCGGTAATTAGGAGGTGGCTATATGCTGATATTACCAACTAAGGGCAAATGGTTCAGTATGATTCTTTCCGGGGATAAACAGGAGGAATACAGAGAGATTAAACCGTATTATACAACGAGGTTTAAGAAAATATTTGAAATGTACCCAAACTCAAATATTCCTACAGGACTTGATAAACAGTTAATAGGATTCAGAAACGGATATGGTAGCAGTAGACCGCAGTTTATCGCATTATGTTCGTTAGATGTTAAGACGGGTAAGGAAGAGTGGGGAGCAGAACCCGGAAAGGAATATTACACACTACACATTCACGAAATCAGAGAAAGGAGCGGTTGTTAATATGCAACAGGCGGTATTCATGGCACATTGCCCTTATGAGTTGGGCGATATTGTAGAGGTTGCCATAATTGAGGGAATGGCTATTACAGGATACCCGAGAAGATTAGGCACGGCAGAAATGCAGATAACGGACATTATCACGGAACACAGCTTAAAGAATGGCACGGTATCATTTATTTACGAATTGGACGGCAAGAAGCGTATGCAGTTGATACCATGGAACGAATTAACAAAAAGGAGCGAAAAACATTGATAAACAAAGGGATTGTGACCGATTCGGACACAGAAAAAGAGTTACAGAAGTGGCAAAATGCAAGAGGTGCAGAGGTAGACGAGAATAAAATACGGCAGCAGTACAAGAATAGACTTAACAATGCACAGGGACAGCACTTTGAAAGAGAGATATTAGCCGGGTGCAGAATGTACGAAAGCCACGGAATAGCAAGTATTGACAAAACGCCCGAGCCGTTCAGAGTGACGAGCAAGAACCACAGAACAGGAGAGTTTACAGGTCGATTCAGTACACACGCACAACCCGACTTCCAAGGGACCTTATACGGCGGTCGTTCGATTATGTTTGAAGCAAAAAGGACGAGCAAAGACAGGATAACCCGGAATGTGCTTACAGATACGCAAATGGACGTATTGGAAAAGCATAACAGACTAGGGGCGTTATGTGGCGTATGTATCTGCATACAGGATGATTTTTTCTTTATACCTTGGAATGTATGGCGAGATATGAAAGAAATGTACGGCAGACAGTATTTAAAATCCGAGGATATAGAAGAATACAAAGTAAAGTTTGACGGAGCGGTACACTTCTTAATGCACACCGAGGAATTGAAAGGAGCATACGAAAATGCAGAGCGAAAAAGATAAAATCATGGAACTATTAACCGTTACAGAGGTCAAAAAGGGCGGAGAAGTGATATTTACAGACCGTTCAATAGAAATCTTGCAGGAATTAGGGCAACAGTACAAAGAAACACCGCTTTTTAAGAAATCAAGACAGGATAGCCCGAATTGGGAGGGGGATGCCAACGCAGGTTTATTATTCGTGTGTATGTGCGAAAGATTGACGGAAACACCAAGCAGAATACATACAATGACAGTTTGCAAGTTAATGATTCCTCTAATTTGGGAGAGATTGGAAAAGGAGTTACAGGACACGGCAGCAGTAGCGGATAAGAAGATTGAAGAGGACACGGCACAGGGAGGGTTATTAAGTGCGACTTAACGGAATTGTAGGGGCAGAGATTCCGTATTACAAAATGATGAATAAGGCAATGCCAGGACCGGCAAAGGACACTAAAAAGAAACATAAGAACGGCAGACTTACAGAAATTGATCAAAAGACAAAGAAACCGAGATTAAAAAGCGGTGTGCCGATAAGCCGGGCGGTAGAAGTCCTTTATATGTTTGAGAATACGGACGTACTGCCTTATCAGATTGAGGAAATGAAAACAACGATAGCCAATTTACAGGCGAGAGTTAAAAAGTTAGAAGATTGGTAGAAAAGGGGGGCGGTAACGTTGAAACAATTAACACTAGGTAGCCTATTTGACGGTATCGGAGGTTTCTGCTATGCAGCAGGCATACCGAGCGGGATAGATACAGGATGCACCATTAAACCGTTATGGGCCGCAGAGGTGGAACAGAATTGTATAGATATAACAAGATACCGCTTTAGGAATGTAATGCACGTTGGAAGCGTTATAGACCTTAAAGGGGATGAAATACAACCCGTGGATATAATCACATTCGGAAGTCCTTGCCAAGATTTGAGCATTGCAGGAAAGAGAAAAGGACTTAAAGGAAATCGTTCCGGGTTATTCATGCACGCAATAAGAATAATAAGAGAAATGAGGGAAGCAACAAATGGAAAATATCCAACTTTCATTATTTGGGAGAACGTACCCGGAGCTTTTTCAAGTAACAACGGAGAGGATTTTAGAGCCGTGCTTAAAGAAATCACAAACACCGATATTCCAATGCCTGCAAGTGGCAAATGGGCAACCGCAGGAATGGTTAGAGGGGGAGAAGTTGACACAGCTTGGAGAATCCTTGACGCTCAATATTGGGGAGTACCCCAACGTAGAAAACGAATCTACCTTATCGGAGATTTTGGAGGACAACGTGCCGGAGAAATATTATTTAAGTCCGAAAGCGTGCTTGGGTATACTCCGAAGAGCAAAGAACAAAGGGCGGAAGTTGCCGGACAATCTACGAATAGCCTTAGAGCAGAAAGTAGCCGAGGGGGGGAGGTTTTAGGTCTTGATTTTGCACACGCCGACAGCGTGGTAAGAACATACAAAGATATTACCCCAACCTTAGTACAGAATATGGGGCGTGGCGGAGGTCAAACGCCTTGCATCATGTACGAAGAGAAACGAAGCGTAATACCTTTAAGGGATGAAGTTACAAGAAATAAGGCAAGCAACGGATTAGGCGTTGGAAAGGTCGGGGGACCTTGCCCGACACTCACAACGGCAGATATTCACAGCGTATTTTACGAAGCATACCAACATCACGGATACAGGGAGAGCGATACAAGCGGAACATTAACCGCAGGACAGAATAATACCGTAAGGGGAGATACCCCATTGAAAAGTATTAAAGACCTGTTGAAGAAAGCAACACAGAAAGTTATATACATAATCCGCAGGCTCACACCTGTAGAGGGAGAACGATTACAGGGATACCCGGACGATTGGACGAAATACGGAGCAGACGGCAATATTATAGCTGATACGGCAAGATACAGGGCAATAGGTAACAGTATATGCGTATATTGTGCGGAAAGGCTCTATATAGGCATTATACGAATCCTACAGGAGGAAGAAAAGGACAATGAAAGAAAAGACGAAAGCGTTTTATAAGGCAGTATTCAAGTATTGGTGGCACGAAAGAGTATTGAAGTTCTTTAGAAAATAGGAGTTGGTACACATGAAGAAATGTAGCTTATGTGGAGAAAAGGCATTGGAGGGCATAGAGATATGCCCGGAATGTCTGAAAAAGGCAGCAGTTGACCCAAAACAGATAAAGAGGTTACGACAGATAAGCAACATATTAAGCATAACGGCAGACACGGACACGAATATAAAAGCCTGTATGCAGAGTATAACAGAAATTGCGGACGATTTAGAAAGGGGTAGTTATGGCAAAGAAGAGAAGAAACAGGAAAGTAATACCATTCCAACAGGAAAGGACATTGACATATAACAAGGCAAAGCCAAACCGACAGGCAAGGAGATTAGGAATTAAACCCGAAGAACCAAAGAGAGAAGAGAAAAAGACGGTAAGCAAGGCAGCAGTATTAAGCCAAAAGGCGAAACAGGCAAGAGAAACACAAAGAAGAATCACACCGCCGGGAATGACATACGGAGAATATATGGAGTATCTGAAAGACAAAAGGCAGCAGTTGGAAGAGAAGAAAAAGAACATACAGGAATGATACTTATATAAGTATACAAATTGCACAAAAGATTGATGTACTTATATAAGTATATTTGTTAATTATCCCGGGTTGTAAATATACTTATATAAGTATATAATAAAATCATCAAAGGAAAGCAAAACGGAGGTAAGAAACAATGAGAAAATTTGAGGTAGGAAAAAGATACGGAGAAAACGCAGTGGTATTTGAGATTATAAAGAGAACAGCAAAAACAATTACATACGCACCAATTTACCACGCAGGAAGATATAACGAAAGCAAGAAAGAAGAAAAAACGGTAAAGATTCGTGATTGGGGCAATAGAGAAGTATTCTTTACAACAGGACACGAAACAGTAGAAGCATAAAGAGCCGAAACGGCAAGGGGCAACCGCCCCGAGCCGTCAAGACAGGTCGGCAACCTGTTTTCTGACGAGGGCAAGCCAATAGCCGTAGCAGGGATAGAGTGAAAAAATAGCAGTGGGTACGCCAACTAGAGAGCGTGCAGTAAGTCAACAGGTTTTTAGTAATTTTTTAATGCGAAAAATTGCAACGCCTATCACATAGCCGGGAAAGGCGGTGGATATATGCCAAGAAGTCCACCACAAAACAGGCTTGCACGCTTTATAGAGTGCCTAAAGCCATTTAGAAATTGTATAAAGTGTGCAAACACACACACACAGGAAAGGAGGAAAAGAATTGAAAACTTGTAAAAACGGTATGGCAAATATAGAAAAAATACCAATGACACAGGAGGATAGGGATTATTTCAAAAGCGGAGTAAGAACCCTATGCGGTATCGAGGTAATACAAGCCGAAAATATCATAAACGACCCGGAATTAAAAGTAGTATTTACTTCCGAGGATTTAGCTTTTATGAATAAGGAACTTGGCAGACAGGCAGGGGCGGTATTCGCCCGGATACTTAGAGCATTTAAGAAAATGGACTTTAAGGAAGTACAAAGAGTATTAACAGGAGGTAAAAGCGAATGAAAACTATTGCAATTATCAACATGAAAGGCGGTTGTGCCAAGACAACAACAACGGTAAATATGGCTCATATCTTAGCCACGGATTACGGAAAACGGGTATTAGTCATTGATAACGACAAGCAGGGCAATTTATCCAAGGCTTGCGGAGTATGGAGTTATGAAAAGCCGAGCCTTGCAGATATTCTTACAGGGCAGCAGGGCATAGAAGCGGTAACACAGAAAACGGCTACAAGCGGATTATATGCGATTCCTGCCAATATGCACTTATTAACCGCCAATCTCATGGTTATTAAGGACGAGGACAGGCAGCAGGCTACCATACTTTCCGAGGAATTGGAGAGGGTCAAGGACAATTACGATTACTGCATTATTGATTGTCCGCCGGATATAAATATATCCGTTATCAATGCCCTTGTGGCAGCAGACGAGGTTATTATACCGATTAAGATTGACGGATACGCCTTTGACGGTATGGACGAGTTGGAAGAGCAGATAAACAACGCCAAGCAGCTAAACCACAAGTTAAAGTTTAGAGGTTGCCTTGTGACAATGTTCTATAACCGTGATGTATGCAGACAGGGCGAGGAATGGTTGCAGAATCAGCGATACCCGGTATTTAAGACCCACATACGCAGGACGGAAAAGGCAGACGAGGTTACATTTACCAATGAAAGCCTTATGGAGTATTCTCCACGTTCCGGGGCCGCAAGAGATTACAAAGCGTTTGTTAGAGAGTATTTGGAGGTATAGCATGGGAGGATACAAGAATAAAGAGGGATACCCCGACCCAACGGCAGGCGAAGCAATGGGAACGGTTGCCAAGGAAGAAAGAAAAGAGGAAAGAGAGCGTAACGCAGCGGTAACAACTCTTATCACAATGCTAAAGCAGATAATCAGCCTTGCAGGGTTTGAGTTGGTAGGGCGTATTGTTCTAAAAGATAAAGTCACAGGAAAGGAGTATAGATAGAATGAGCGGACTTATTATTATAAACACGGATAATTACCCGACATTTTGTGATAATCGTTGTGATAACACGAACTGTAGCAGGCATATAACAAAAATGCGGTTTCATAAAGGCGGTTGCAAAATCAGCAAGTTAAGAGATACCGAGGATTGCGAGGGTTGCATACCGAGAAAGAGAGGTAAGGCGGAATGAGCCAAGACAATAATGGAATGGGACCGGCAATGTATGGTTTTATTGCAGAGGAAACGGAAGAAATGGTATTGATTCCGAAAAGTGATTATATCAGATACATAGAAAGCGAGAAAACGCTTGAAATCATTAGAAAAATTGTGACCGATTCGGACACAGAGAAACTTAAAGGACTTGGTTTTTTGAGAATAGGAGGAAAAGGCAATGGCAGGATTTGACCTTAATAGTTTATTAAATGGAAAAAGTAAAGGGGCAGCAGTACAGACACAGGAGCAGATGGCAGCGGGACCGGCAGAACAGGAAAGCACCTTTGACGTTGTAATGATTGATGTAGAGGATTTAATGCCAAGTAAAGATAATTTCTATTCAACGGAGAATATAGACGAATTGGCAATGTCTATTGAGTTGATCGGACATATCGAGCAGAATTTAGTAGTAAAGCCGGAAACACACGGAAAATATGAAGTAGTCGCAGGACACCGCCGTAGATTGGCAGCCTTAAAGTTGGTACAGGAGGGTAAAGAGGAATATAGAAAAGTGCCGTGCCTTATAAAAAAGGAATCCGACACAATCAAGGATAAGTTAAGCCTTATATTTACCAATGCAACGGCAAGACAGCTTACAGATTGGGAGAAGATACAACAGGCAAAGGAATTAAAAAAAATCCTTACAGAGTATAAGAAAGCATTACAGGAAGAGAATAAGGACAAGCCAAAAGAAGAAAAAGAGAAAATGGGGCGTATCCGTGATATTGTGGCACAGATGCTTAATACATCAACTACACAGATTGGAAGAATGGAAGCTATTGACAACAATTTATCACAGGAATTTAAGGACGAATTGGAAAAAGGCAATATCAATATCTCAACAGCACATGAACTTAGCCGACTTGATGAAGAGGGGCAGAAACAGGCATACGAGAAATACGAGAATAAAGGCGAATTACATATAAGTGATGTGAAAGAAGAGTCAAAGCCGGAGATAACAGACGAACAGATAGAACAGGTACAGGAAGCAATTAAGGAAGCCTTGACAGGAGAAGTAAACCGTGCGGTATTCAATGTAAAAGGCAATACGGCAGCAGTTGAAAAAGCATTAGTTAAGCATTTCTCTAAAACATTTACCGCCAAAACATTACAGATTGACGGTAAGGAATTTATATACAGATTCCAAACGGAGGGAATGGCAATACAGATTAAGGAAGATTGGAGTACATACATTATCGAGTATGCCGACCTTGCGGAAATTGTAGATTTGATGATTGAAACAGGGAATTTAATCTATGACGATTCTGTAGAGGAAGAAACACAGGGAACGGCAGAGGAAGAGGATACAGAAGAAATACAGGAAAGCGGTTTTATGAATGAGCCGGAAGCAGAACAGGAGAACGAAGAGGAAAACGACAACTTACCGGGGCAGCAGGATATGAGCGATTACCCGGAATATGTACCAGAACCACAGGAAAAGGGATTATCCTTTACGGAATGGATAAGCAAAAAATACGGAACAGGTCAATATAACATGATACAGAAAGAGGTAAGAAAAGTTATTATGACAGAATCCGAAAACGGAAAAATCTGCCCGGCAGAATGGGAAAGTAGATTAACCAATGCCCTATCTGTATGGGTAATGGGTAAAACGGCAGAGTATCAGAAATACTTACAGGGTTAGGCGGTGCGTATGGACCGTATCGAATATAAGGAGGGCGTTATTTGGTGCGGAGAAGAAAAGGCAAGCAATCAATTATCTACATTGGTTGCCTGCCTGTCCGCACAAATTGGAAAAACAGAAAAAGAAACGTGCGATTTAATAAATCAATTCATGCAATCCTTTGATTTGCTTATGGAGAAAATAAAAGACCTTACAGAGAGGTTAAAAGATATTTTCGATATAGCAGAATCGGATATTTGCGAATCTTGCGAAGCCAAGAGGACGAAGCACGGCAGCAGTTGTATAGCAAAAGGCGAAGCTACAGGAAAAGCGAGTATCAAATGGTGCGAAAAATACAGACCACCATAAAAGAAAGGATAGCACAAAATGAAGAATTGGGAAGTAGAAGCAATCTTAAAATTTTACAAAGATATTGACCTTGACATTAAGGTTACAGGCGAGTGGATAGAGCGGTACGAAAGAGTGTATGATACCACAGGGGCAATTAACTATGACGGTATGCCACACGGAAGTAATACAAGCGATTCTACGGCTCTGCTTGCAATCGAAATAGCAGGTACAGATACCGCAGAAAGAATTAGGGAATTAAAGGGCAGAATACAGGAGTTAAAGAAGTTGAGAACGGAAATTATGAAAGAAATATACTCATTAACTCCGATTCACAAAGCTATAATTTGCGGATTTTACTTACAGGGTCAAAAATGGGAACGCATTGCGGAACAGATTAACTATTCTGTCCGACAAAGTAAAAATATAAGGTGCGTTGCCTTAGAGGTCTTAGGCGGAAAAATGGCAAGGAATAGAAATATATCACGAAGCAAAATTTTAAAAGAGGTTTTGCACTAAAGATTGCCCGCTATTGCCCGATTTTATGTAGTATAATACTAAGATGAAAAGCGAAGCAGGGCAACAGGATTTTATAGTTAAATCCTGTTGCCTTTTCGTGTTATAAAAATTTGAATTTACAAAAATGCGAAGATTCCGAAAGAATGGAAAGCCGAAAAATAGGAAAACAAACGAAAGGAGGTTTTAGCTTGGCAAGACAAAAAGATGAAAACAGGGAAAAGGCGAAGCAACTTTTTTTGGATTCAGACGGCTTAATGAAGAATACAGAAATTGCGGAAGCCTTGGGAATTGATTCGGCAAAGGTAAGAAAATGGAAGTGCGTAGATAAGTGGAATGATGCACTTGAAAATAAACCCAAAAAGAGGGGCGGACAAAAAGGCAATAAAAACGCCAAGGGTCACGGGGCCCCTGTGAGAAATAAAAACGCAGAAACACACGGGGCATATTCCAAGGTGTATTTTGATGAATTATCAGAGGATGAAAAAGCCTTGATAGAATCAGTTACCCTTGATACAGGGGAAAATACATTAAGAGAATTACAAAGCCTTATAGCCAAAGAAAAAGATTTGGAAAAAAGGATAAAAGAATTAAACACAGACACCACAGGCAACCTATACACAGACAAGGTTGTAGAAATGCGTACGCCCGGAAAAGAGGGAGAGGATGCAGACCCATACGGTGCATACAATGAGGACGGCAAGGATACACCACAGGGACCGGCTCTAAGTGTGGCTATGGAAACAACTATTAAATCCTCTGCCTTTGAAAGAGCAATGAAGTTAGAGGACCAGCTTAATAAAGTACACGGCAGAATCATAAAGCTATTGGATACTATAAAGTCCTATGAGTTAGAGCAACGCCGTATCACATTGGAAGAGAAGCGGTACGCACTTATGAAACAGAAGATAAGCGGGGAGTATGATGTAGACCCCGACACAGGAGAGATAGACGATACATACACAGAGGGAGCAGAGGACAGCGAGGTATAGGCTTGGCACACGGCAGCAGTAGACACGCCTGCACACAGGCACACACTCACACAGGCACACACAGGCACGCACGCACCACACACCACGCCACAGGCAGACACAGACACACGCCACGGACAGCGAGGGTACGTAGGTACTGTAAGCCGTCAGAACGGCATGAGGGTGCCGTGAGCCCAAACGCTTCCTAGATTCGAGGTCGAAAAAACGACTTCCAAAAATCCGCAAAATTTTTTAAGGGGGTAGGATTTTGAAACTCTATGATAAAAATGCGGTCGCAAAATTCTTAGATATGACCCCTAAAAATGTGGAGAGGTTGACACAGAAAGGGATTTTGCAGACGAAGCAAGGAAACCTGTATGCCTTGGCGGAAACCAACAGGGCATACATAAAATATTTGAGGGACCGTAACCCGGAATCACAGGAAGCGGTAGACCTCAACGAAGAACGAGCAAAGCTAACCAAAACAAAAAGACTTAATGAAGAGTTAGACCTTGCGGTAAAGAAAGGAGAATTGCACAAGTCAGAGGATATAGAAAAAGTAATGACAGCTATGTTAATCAATTTCAAGAGCCGATTAAGTGCCATTCCGGCAGAGGAAGCGGACAAGTTGGCAGCAATGAGGGATAAAGCAAAGATTTTTCTGTATCTGAATGACAAAATAAAAGAAGCACTTAACGAGTTATCCGATTTTGAGGGTATGTTTAAGGAGGAAATAAAAGAAGATGAAGAGGGAAACGATTGACCTTTTCAACAGAATATTTAAGGTCTTAGAGCCACCGCCCGACTTGACATTATCACAATGGGCGGACAGATACCGCCGTTTGTCCTCTGAATCGGGTAGCAAAGGCGGTAAGTGGAATACAGAAAAAGCACCTTGGCAGCGGGAGATTATGGATGCAATAACGGATATATCTGTTGAAAAAGTTGTGGTTATGAGTGCTGCACAAATGGGAAAAACGGATGCTTTTTTGCTTAATACAATAGGCTATTATATGCACTACGACCCATGCACCATATTGTGTATGCAGCCGACCTTATCCCTTGCGGAAACAATGAGTAAAGACAGGCTTATGCCAATGGTACGAGATACCCCGGCATTAAGGGATAAGATAAATGAGAAAAGCCGAACCGCAGGAAACACAATATTTAAAAAGGCGTTTCCGGGCGGACGTATCACAATGACAGGTGCAAACTCTCCAACGGAGTTACGAAGCCGACCGATTCGTATATTATTGGCGGACGAGATAGATGCTTACCCACCAACAGCAGGAGCGGAGGGGGACCCTCTGATACTTGCAGGAAAACGACTTACAACATATTGGAATCGAAAAGAGGTAGACACAAGCACGCCAACGATAAAAGGGGCAAGTCGTATAGAAATGGAGTACGAACATTCTACTATGGAGGAATGGAATGTACCTTGCCCGAGTTGCGGAGAATTACAACCGTTGGAATGGAGTAATTTAATCTATAAGGTGGATGCAGACGGGGAAATAGAAAGCACAACCTATGTATGTGAAAAATGTGGTGTAGTACATACAGAGGTTGAGTGGAAAGAACATTTTAATGAGGGGCGGTATGTGGCAAAATACCCAAACCGTAAAGTGCGAGGATTCCACTTTAACTCCTTAGCATCTACTTTTTTTGGTTGGGATAAGATAGTAAAAGGCTTTATCGAAGCAGACCAGGCATTGAAAAAAGGCAATATCGAACTTATGAAATCTTGGGTTAATACCGAGTTGGGGCAGACTTGGGAGGAACAGGGCGAAAAAGCAAGTAAAGATGACCTGTTGAAGCGCAGGGAAAGATACCGTTGCGAAGTGCCGGACGAAGTTATAGCAATCACGGCAGGAATAGATACACAGGACGACCGTTTTGAGGTCGAGGTAGTAGGTTGGGGCGTGGAACACGAAAGTTACGGCATAATCTACAAGAGGATATACGGAGATTTGAAACAATCGGAAGTATGGAAAAACCTTGACGATTTTCTAAAGCAGACATTTAAGAAAGCGGACGGTACGGCAATGAGAATATCATGTGCCTGCATGGATTCGGGCGGACATTTTACCAACAAGGTATATAAATTCTGCAAAGCGAGAACGGCAAGAAAGATATTTGCAATAAAGGGAGGTAATGAGGGTACGGCAAGACCGTACATATCAAAGCCGACAAAAAACAACAGGGAACAGGCGTATTTATTTACTCTTGGAGTTGATACAGGTAAATCCCTTTTACTACAGAGGTTGCAGATTGAGGAAGAGGGTCCCGGATACTGCCATTTTCCGAAAGACGAAAACGAATACATCCGAGGATATGACGAGGATTATTTTAAGGGTCTTACGGCAGAGAAACAGGTATTAAAATATAAAAAAGGCAGACCGTATTTTGTATGGGAACTTACAGGAGAAACAAAACGAAATGAGCCTTTAGATTGCAGAAACTACGCACAGGCAGCAATAGAAATTACAGGATTAACACTAAAAGAGCCACCGAAGAAAAATACGGAGGTACAGGCAACACGAAAACACACAAGACATAGAGGAAATCGAAGTGGAGGTATAGCATAATGGCAGCAATAACACTTGAAGTAGCAAAAAAACACTTGGAAATATGGCTAGAAGCAGAAAGCGAGGTAGCAATAAACCAATCATACACAATAGGCGGAAAGTCCTTTACAAGGGCAAATTTAGCAGAAATCCGTAAACAGATAGAATATTGGAGTAATAAGGTGGCGAAATTGGAGAATTTAGCAAAGAAAAAGGGCAGGAACAGGGTATATAGGGTTGTGCCGAGAGATTTATAGGCAAAAACAGCCGAAAAGGGCGGAAATACAAGCAAAACAGGAAAATAAAAGATTGCCCGCCATTGCCCGATTTTTTGTGATAATATATAAAATAGCAAAGCACCAAGGAGATATAGAAACATCCAAGGTGCTTTTTTCGTACCAAAAATACGGAGAAAGGAGGTTTGAGCCTTGAATTTTATTGATAAAGCAATAAAAGCAATATCCCCGGAAAGGGCATTAAAGCGAGAAGTGGCAAAAAAACGCCTTAGTATGATTGACAGTGGTTACGGAAACTACGGTGCGAGTGCTACAAAGAAAAGTCTTATAGGTTGGACGCACGGAGGAGGTAGCCACAGAGAGGACGTAGAGGACAATATAGACCCTTTAAGGCAGAGGTCTAGGGATTTGTTCTATGGTGGCTCAAATGTTGCCACAGGGGCAATAAAAAGGCTTAGAACCAATACTATAGGAATTGGATTACACCTAAAAGCATCAATCAATGAGGAAGTATTAAAGATTGAGCCGGAGGAAGCAAGAGAGTTAGAGGAAACGATAGAAAGAGAATTTGCACATTGGGCGGATTCTACGAATTGCGACCTTGAACGCATAGACAATTTTTATCAGTTGCAGCAGTTGGCATTTTTAAATGCCTTGCTTAGTGGCGACTCGTTCGCACTAATGACAACAACCAAGAGGACAGGAAGTATTTACGACCTTAGAATACAAACTCTTGAAGCGGACAGAGTAAGCACGCCGGATGACGAAAGGGTAAACCCTTTATTTTGCGAGGGCGTGGAAAAGAACGAAGCAGGAGAAGTTGTTGCCTACCATGTATCAAAGTTTCATCCGTTGTCATTTACGGATAGAGAACCGAGAGAGTGGGTAAAAGTGCTTGCATACGGAGAAAAGACAGGGCGAAGAAACATATTACACGTTATGAACAGGGAGCGAATCGGGCAAGTCCGAGGAGTTCCCTTTTTAGCACCTGTAATTGACACGATAAAGCAGCTAGGACGATACACAGAAGCGGAAGTATTGGCAGCAGTTATTAACGGATTATTTACCGTGTTCATTGAAAAAGAAAGTGCAAGTGATGATGTGCCGTTTGGGGAAAGCATCCCGGAAGAGATGCAGGTAGACCAAGAGGACGAAAACAGTATTGAGCTTGCACCGGGGGCAGTAATCGACCTTGGAGAGGGAGAAAAAGCCAATATGGTAAATCCGGGCAGACCAAACCCGAACTTTGACCCGTTTGTAATCGCAGTACTAAAGCAGATAGGGGCAGCCTTAGAAATTCCATACGAAATACTGATTATGGCTTTTTCAAGCAACTATTCCGCATCAAGGGCCGCAATCCTTGAATTTTTCAAGGTTGTAAAAATGTATCGGGCGTGGTTTGTTGCTGATTTTTGCCAACCAATCTATGAGGAATGGTTAAGCGAAGCGGTAGCAAAAGGGAGAATCAAAGCACCAGGATTTTTTACAGACCCGATTATTAAAGATGCCTATTGTTCGGCGGAGTGGACGGGACCGAGTGCCGGACAGCTTGACCCAACAAAAGAGGTTGAAGCTGCCGAGAAGAGGGTACAGGGTGGCTATTCCACAAGGGAAAGAGAAGCGAGGGAACTTACAGGCACGGACTTTTACAAAAATATCAAACAGCGAAAGCGTGAAGAGGAATTGTTAAAGGAGGTAACAGGAGGTGCAAAGACAGATACACAAACCGTTGAGAATATTAACGGACGTGAGGAATCAGACGGAGAAAACAACCCCGACAATGACGGAGGGCAGACAGAGGAAAAAACCGAGGAATAAGAACGAAGTACAAAGATTTTGGAACTTTGTGCCGGATGAAGAGAGTAACACGGCAGAAATGCTATTGTATGGCGAAATCTCCGAGTATTCGTGGTATGGGGATGAAATCACACCAAGTATATTTAATCAAGAGTTAAAAGACTTGGGGGCGGTAGATGAAATAATCGTGCGTATCAATTCGGGCGGAGGGGATGTATTCGCAGCAGTAGCGATATATACACGATTAAAAGAGCATAAAGCGAAAATATCGGTAAAAATTGACGGTTGGTGTGCAAGTGCAGCAACCATTATTGCTATGGCAGGCGATACCATAGAAATATCTGTAGGCGGTGTATTTATGATACACGACCCATTAGCCGGATTGATTGGATATTACAATACAACAGATTTAGAAAATATTGTTAAAGAGTTGGAAATAATCAAGCAATCTATTGTTAATTGCTACATGACAGTCACAGACAAGTCAGAGGAAGAGATAAAAAGCCTTATGACAAATGAGGGCGAATGGTTCACAGGCGAGGAAGCAGTAGAAGCAGGCTTTTGTACCGCAGTAATGTTTACAGATGTGGATACAGAGGTAGAAAATGCGGAAAAAGTAATTGTAAATTCCGTACCTATCGGCTTGGAGAGATTCAGCACGATACCAAAAGAATTATTAGGCTACGCCAATAGCCATAATAATAACTATAAAACCAATGGAAAAAATAAGGAGGGCAATAACATGACATTGGAAGAGTTTAAAAAGAACCACCCGGACGTAGCCAATGCGTATAAAACCGAGGTTTTGGCAGGAACAAAAGACAACGCCGGAGCGGACACGCAGGCAGCAGTAGATACAGAAAGGGCAAGAATCAAGGCGATTGATGAAATCACATTGCCGGGATTTGAGAATTTGGCGAATAAGGCAAAGTATGAAGAGCCTGTAAGTGCGGAAACGTTTGCAATGCAGATTGTAGCAGCACAGAAAAAAACAGGGCAGGCGTTTTTAAACGACCGTGAGGATGATGTAGATAAATCGGGAGTAAAAGACGTAACCCCAACTTCTAACAATGGCGGACAGGGAGAAGATAAAGACCCATTCGGAGAAATTATCGACGAGATGTATCCACAGACAAAATAACAGGAGGTAAAGAACAATGGCAGGAAAAGAAAAGTTAGAAAGCTATTCCCCTAAAATGGTACACGCCGGGGATTTTCCCGTTGTGACCGATTCGGGCACAGTAGCAAGCGGAGAAACAATTCACGAACTTATGCCTATTACATTAGGCACGGACGGAAAAATTAAGGCGGTAACAGCAGATACCGTAGCAGATGTATACGGTCTTGCAGCGGAAAACGCAGAAGAGGGAGAAGAGGTAGTATATTACCTCACAGGCGAATTTTTCGGTAGTGCAATCGAGTGCCCGGCAGGAAAAAAAGCATCAGACTTTAAAGCACCATTCAGGAAAATTGGTATCTTTCTTGTAGATACAGATAATGCAACAGCTTAAACAGAAAAGGAGATAAGAGAAAATGGCAAATATCAGCATTTACGACCCTAGAACAATGGGGAAACTTGTAGAGCGTATGCCTAAAGTGCATACATTCATTAAGTCTACATTCTTCCGCAATGTCGAAACATTCGACACGCAGAAAATTGATGTAGATTTTAAGAAAGGAAACCGACAGCTTGCACCATTCGTACATAAAAAGATTGGTGGCGTAACAATCGACAACGAGGGTTACGAAACTAACACATACGAGCCACCACTTGTAGCACCAAACAAAATTACAACCGTTGACGATATTTTGAAGCGTACACCGGGCGAAAGTCTTTACGGCGGTAAATCCCCGAATCAGAGAGCAGTAGAGAAAATGCAGAGGGATTTTACAGAACTTGACGAAATGATTACACGCCGTGAGGAATGGATGTGCTGTCAAGCTTTATTCACAGGTAAAATTCCTATCCTTGACAAGGACGGAAAAGAGTTACAGGCAGAAATTGATTTTCAGTTTACCAACAAAGTGACATTAAGCGGTGCTAACGCTTGGAACAAAAAGACAGGCGGTAAGATTAAACAGTTAAAAGAGTGGAGAAAGCAGGTACAGAAAACAGGTTTTGTAAACTGCAATATCTGCATTATGGGAGATGAAGCGTTAGAAGCGTTCATTATGGACGAGGAAGTACAGAAATTGCTTGATGTGGAACGCTACGACCTTGCAGTAATCAAGCCTAGGGAGTTGCCGAACGGCGTAACTTATATCGGGACCATACAGGGAGAGGGAATGGATATTTATTCCTATAATGAGTGGTTTTTAGATAACTGGACGGATAAGGATAAGCCGGAAAACAAGCCTTTAGTGCCGACAAATGCGGTTGCCCTGCTATCGACCGAAGCCAACTACTCTATGTATTATGGTGGGGTCGGAGTTGTGGACGAAAGTGGAAAGACGATTGCAGTAGTCGAAGGGTCGAGAATCCCGGAACAGTGGGTAGAAAGACGCCCGCCGAGAAGATTCTTACAGTTAAATTCAGCACCTCTTTGTGTACCTCACGAAGTAGATTCTTGGTATGTTGCTACCGTCTGCTAAAGGCGGTGGCAGCCTATGAAAAACTTTAAGGAAATGCTTGATAAAGACTTGGACCGCACTTTTTACAATACGGAGGAATTTGCAGAATTGCAGAGAATACGCATTGACGGAGTAGATAGGAATGTGCCTGTTATATTTGATTCGGATGCAGCAGAAGCACGCCAGCAAATGCTATCCGGGGACCATGCACAGGGCATATACCAAAAGTTGCTTGTAGTACGCATCCGATTATCCGACTTGGAAAAAAAACCAAGGCAAGGTATGAGAATGTGGATAGGTAAAGAACTGTATAAAATATCCGAGGTTACAACAGAGTACAACGAACTTATTATTGAGTTGGTGGGGGAGGATGAATAAATGGTAGACATTGAAGTATCACAGGAAACAACCAACAGGCTACACGCCATTTTGTCCGGCTTGGGAAAAGCGGACGAAAAAGTATTAAAGCCTGCCATGCAAAGAGGATTGACAGCAGGGCGAGCAGCTTTTAGCAAGCAGATTAAGAGCGTGTACTATGTAAGTCCGGCGGTTATATCGAGGTATTCACATATCGGATATAAAAAGGTTGAAATGCGGAGTGACGGACTAATAGGGAGTATTGAGTACGCAGGTACGGTTATTCCGCTTATTAAGTACAATGCCACACCGCAGAAAGCAACATACGGTAAAACACCTGTAAAGGCAGCGGTAAAGAATGGAGAAAGTCAAGTGGAACTACAGAACGCATTTACCGCACAAATGCCAAACGGACATATAGGAATATATGAACGTGAAAACGATTCAAGCTATCCGATTAAACAGCTTTACGGTCCGTCCGTGCCAAGAATGGCAGAAAACGCCGTTGTATTAAAGACGGTCGAGGACAGGGTAAACGAAGTAATCAACAACCGTATGGAACACGAAATTGACAGGATATTGAACGGAGGTAGTTAATGACAGCGATTGACCTATTGAACGCTCTTAAAACCTATATGGAGGATAAAGTAAAAGATATGCGGTTAATCGCAAGAGTGCCGGAAAATGGAACAGACCCCGGAGAACGACCGCCGTTAGTCTTTATCGGGAATTTGCCAAACAAGGAACAGGAAAAGAAAGCAGCACCCTACATACTTCTTAAATTGCTTACCAAAAAGGTAGATGATGAAGAGAATGTATGCAGGGTGCGTATTATTTGCGTTACATTTTCGGAAGATAAAAACGAAAATTATATGCAATGCCTTAACCTTGTCACAAAGATAGAAACAAGCCTGTTAGAGGATGTAGTGGTAGATGAACGCTATTCGTGTCAAATGCCGATAGAAACAATAATCTATGATGAAAAAATGGAGTTGTACCAAGTTGGCGAGTTAATGACAATATGGGAGTTACCACAGATTCACAGGGATGTAAGACAGTATTTAGAGTAAAGGAGGTTGGAAAGTATGCCGAGAGCGAGTAGAACAGCCACAAAGGCAGAAGAAACAGAACAGGCGGTAAAATCTACGGCAGAAGCAGAAAAACCGCAGGAAACAGCAAATACGAACGCCACAGAGGAAAGATTTATCTATATCGGACCGACAACAAACACCGGGTTGGTAGAAAATACGATTTTTACAGGAAACAGAAAAGCGGTTGAAAAGTATTTAGAACCGACCATTGAGAAGTTACCACAGGTAAGATTGCTTATTGTGGCAACGGAGAGCCTTGCGGTGTGCAAACCAAAAGTAAAGATGGCAGGAACATTATTGAATAAATACTACAATGATGTTTTAAGCCTTATGAGAAAGCCAAAGGAGGATTAAGGTAAATGAGCAATTACTATCATGGAGCGAAAGCAAGTAAACGGGCTGCAAGCGTTTCAACACCTGTTGTTGCGGACAGCAGTATACACCTCATTGTAGGTACTGCCCCGGTACATACAGTAGGCGGAAAAGTAAACGAGCCTGTATATGCTTCCAATTATGCGGAAGCGGTGGCAGCAATGGGATATAGTGACGAATGGGATAAATACGATATCTGCGAGGAAATCTATTCATCATTTAAGCTGTATTCTAATGGGCCTATTATTATGGTTAATGTCCTTGACCCTGCAAAGCACCTTAAAGGAGCAGAAACAGTAGAAAAGACATTAGCCGGAGGAATTACAGAGTTACCGTATGAAGCGGTAAGCGATACGGTAGAGGTAAAAGGATATGACGGCGAGGATTCACTTACAGAAACATACACAAGGGGCGAAGATTACGACCTTTTTTATACAGACGGAGTATTAAGATTGGAGCGTATCGAAAGCGGAAAAATCAAAGCGGACAACGCAAGACTTAATATTAAGTTTAATTCTGTTGACCCTAATAAGGTTACAAAAAAGGAAATTATCGGAGGATATGACACAAACACCAATAAATCAAGTGGTTTTGAGTTAGTAGATTCCGTATATCCTAAGTACGGTGTTATCCCTACACTCTTCCTTGCACCGAACTTTTCTACAGATTCGGAGGTAGCTGCAATTATGGCAGCAAAGGCGGAGAACATTAACGGATTATTTACAGGAAAAGCAATCATTGATGCGGATACAAATACAGTAAAGGCATATTCAGATGTTCCGGCATGGAAGAATAATAACAATATCACACAGCCGTCACAGCTTGTTACATGGCCCAAGTATACACTTGGCGGTAAAATTTACCATTCATCAGTACATCAGGCGGGCGTTATGTCAAAGACGGATGCAACAGAGGATTTAGGTGGAGGTTCGCCGTGCGAATCTGCAAGTAATAAGACTATTCAGATTGACGGAATGGCACTTGCGGACGGCACGGAGGTGCTTTTAGACATTGTAAAGGCAAACTACCTCAACTCAAACGGAATTATAACGGCATTAAAACTTGCAGGAAGTTTTATATCTTGGGGCAATGAAACAGCTTGCTACCCGGCAAATACAGATGTTACGGATTATTTCTATTGCGTAAGCCGTATGTTTAACTGGGTGGCAAATTCTGTTATTCTCTCAGTGTGGAGTAAGGTTGATAAGAAGTTGAATAAACGCCTTATCGAATCCGTAACACAGAGTATTAACATTTGGCTTAATGGCTTAATGGCAGAAGAGAAGATATTGGGCGGTCGTGTTGAGTTCTTGGAGGAAGAAAACACCAAAATGGACTTATTGGCAGGTAAGGCAAAATTCCATATCTACCTTACACCGTCAAGTCCTGCAAAGGAACTTAATTTTGTATTAGAGTATGACGCAAGTTATCTCGAAAATATTTTTGCGTAGGAGGTAAAACAGGATGCCAAAGATTGACGAAACAGTAATTGGGTTTGCGGTGTATGAAGATGCAACGGAATATATCGGAATCTCCGAAGTAACATTGCCGGAAATTTCAAATATTACCGAGGAAATCAGCGGGGCCGGTATTGGCGGTAAAATCGAATCTGTAATTTTAGGTGCGATTGAAGCAATGAGCCTTACTCTTAATTTCAGAACCGTAACAAACAATGCGATTAAATTACATGAGCCAAGACAGCACAACATTGATTTAAGAGCAGCACAGCAGCAGAAAGATACTGTAAAAGGAACTACAGAGGTTGTATCAGTAAAGCATATTCTTGTAATCACGCCGAAGAAACTTAACCCCGGAAAGGTTGCCACGGCAGCAGCAGCGGAGGTAAGCGGAGAGTATGCGGTAAGCTATTATGCTACATACATTAACGGAAAGAAAAAACTGGAGATTGACCCACTTAACTATATCTACTATGTAAACGGAAAAGATTACTTAGCAGATGTGAGAAAAGCACTTGGAAAATAAGCACGGGAAACCGTGCTTTTCCTATATTGGTAAAAAAATGGAGGATTAAACGCAATGGAAGATGTAAAGCAGACGGCAGTTGTAGAAGAAAAGAAAGTAAATGTGACCGAATCGGACACAGACGGATTAAATTATACACATGTATTCAAGACCCCTTTTGAATTTGAGGGAAAAACATACGATAAGTTAACTTTTGAATTTGAGGGTCTTTTGGGTTCAGATATGATTGCCGTTGAAAATGAAATGGCAGCAGTTGGCGAGTATGTATTATCGCCGGAAATTTCACTCTCTTTCCTGTCAAAAATGGCAGCGAGAGCAGCAGGCGTAGGAAGTGACCTTATCGAGCACTTACCTATCCGTGATTTTGGAAAAATCAAGAATAAGAGCAGAGATTTTTTAGTAACAACAGGCTTAACGGATTAAACCCCGGAACTTGGGTAAGAGAAAATGCACTTTTACTTTCAAGACAGACACACACAGGGGTTGATTATTGGGTAAGCCTTACAATCCGTGATTTAAGAGGGTGGATACGAAGCCTTAACGGATTGATAGAAAAAGAAAAAGCACAACAACAGAACAACCAATAGCATATCCGCCCTTGAAATACAGGGCGGATTTTAACAAAGAAAATAATCATAATTTACATAGATTCAGCACTTGCACAGGCAGGTGCTTTTATTATGCCCGAAAGGAGGTAAAGGCGTGGCGAACGCAAGACAATTTCAATTTTTCTTTCAATTAACCGCAGCCTTGGGGCCGAACTTCTCTAAGACCTTTAAGACAGCAAACAGCACAATGACCCTTTTGGGCGATAATCTAAAAGAGGTTAGAGATAAGTTAAAGGATGTATCAGCTTATGAGAAACAGCAGACAGCGGTAGAGAGAAGCAAGCAGAGAGTTACAGACCTTGAAAAAGAGCATGAAAGGTTACAAGCGGAGTATGATGCAACAGGCGGAGAATCCGAAAAACTTAAAAAGAAATTAGAAGCCAACACGGAAGCGTTGGCAAAGGCGAGAGATAAGGCAGCAGATGAAACGGAAAAGCTACAGGAAATGGGGCAGGCACTCCAAGAAGCGGGCGTAAATACAGATAACCTTGCCAAGAACACGGAGGAATTACAAAAGCAATACGACAGGTTGCAGAAATCACAGGAGAAAGTTGCAGCCATTAACGAAAAAATAGACAAGAACAGTGCAGCGATAGCACAAACAAAGTCACAGTTGACAGGAACAATAGGAGCAATCGCAGCGGTAGGAACGGCGATATATGCCGGACCGGTTAAAAAGGCAGCCGAATTTCAAGAGCAGATGTCGGGAGTAAAGGCAATATCGGGAGCAACAACCGAGGAAATCGCCCAACTTTCAAATAAAGCTAAAGAAATGGGAGCATCAACAAAATTTACCGCAACAGAAGCCGGACAGGCTATGGAATATATGGCTATGGCAGGTTGGAAAACCGAGGATATGTTAGGCGGTATCGAGGGTATTATGAACCTTGCAGCAGCTTCCGGGGAAGATTTGGCAAGTGTATCTGATATTGTAACGGATGCCTTAACAGCTTTTGGGTTGAATGCATCAGATGCCGGACATTTTTCGGATGTATTGGCACAAGCATCAAGTAATGCAAACACAAATGTAAGCATGATGGGGTCAACATTCCAAAAGGTCGCACCGATAGCCGGAGCATTAGGCTATAGCGTAGAGGATATGTCTTTAGGCATTGGTCTTATGGCAAATGCAAGTATTAAGGCGGAGGTTGCAGGTACAAGTTTAAAGACGGCGTTAGTAAACATGGCAAAGCCGACAGATGCACAAGCGGCAGCAATGAAAAAATACGGAATAAGCCTTACAAATACAGACGGCTCTATGAAGAGTTTCGGGGATGTAGTGAAGAATCTCCGAGAAAGCCTAGGTGGATTATCGAAAGCGGAACAGGTGGCAACAGCATCAACGATTTTCGGAAAAGAAAGTGTAGCAGGTATGCTTGCTATTGTAAACGCATCAGAAGCCGATTTTAATAAACTTACAGATGCGGTATATAACTGTGACGGCGCAGCTAAACAAATGGCAGAAACCAAGTTGGATAATCTTAACGGAAGTATCACTTTGGCACAATCTGCCTTTGATGCCTTACAAGTAGAACTTGGAGAGTTACTATTACCAACCCTTACAGAGGGCGTAAAGAAATTTACGGAAATAGTAAATGTAGTGACAGACTTTGTAAGGGAAAATCCGCAGGCGGTAAAAACTATTGCAAAGGTTGCGGTTGCGTTAGCCGGGTTGAAAGTTGGAGGACTTGTAGCAAAACTAGGATTTTTAGAAGTACAAGGGGGTGTATTCAAATTACAAAAAGCCTTTGAAATTATCAAAGGCATAGGGATGAATACATACCTATCAAGTCTTACAGGCGGATTTTTAAATTTTAAGAATATCGGTAGCGGTATTCTTGGATATTTCACAAGCGTAAAGAACGCAGCCGGGGGCGTAAGTAGTGCATTAGGCGGAGTATTAAGCAACAGCACACTGTTTACAAAGATTGGCAGCGTGTTTAGCGGTATCGGCGGAAAAATCGGCGGTACTGTAATGGGGGCAGGCTCAAAACTGCTTAACCTGTTTTTGAATCCATTTACACGAATGGGCGGTAAACTTGGCGGTATCCTGTCGGGAGTTGGAACGGTTATAGCAAATTCGCCTTTAGGAAAGGTTGGAAATCTCATAGGTGCAGGATTCGGAAAAATAACGAAGTTTATAGCACCTGTGGGAAATGCTATAAAAACAATGCTTGGACCGTTGGGAAATTTGGCAAGTTCCGTATTTGGTCCGCTTGGCGGAGTGGTAGGTAAGATTTTGCCGATTGTTGGAGTAATCACAACAATTATTACTGTTATTCAGTTAGTAAAAAACCACTTACAGGAAATCAGAGCATTTATAGAAAAAACATTCGGAAGTGAAGCGCTGGCAATCTTTGACAAGATTGTAGCGGTCATTACGAGCGTTGGAGATACCATTAAAAATATTTTCTCTGATAGCAATATCGGAGAAGCAAGAAACAAGATACAAGAAATTTTCGGGGATAAAGGCGTACAGGTATTTGATACGCTTGTTAATATCCTTGGAAAAGTGAAAACGGCGGTATCGGATGTAATAGCATTTGTGACAACATATGTAGTTCCTGTCGCAGAACAGGTATTACAGGTAATTATAAATGATGTTGTGCCGAGCATTGTAAGTTTTATACAGGCAGCAGCACCTACGATAATGTCAATCATTCAAAGTATTGTTGACTTTGTCGGTGCAGTTATTCCGATTATTGCAAATTTTATAGCCGGGTTAATGCCGATTATATCGCAGCTTATCTCGTTTTTACAGACCTATGTATTACCGATTATATCGGAATTATTCAGTTTTATAACATCAACAGTATTGCCTACCATATCAAGCATGATACAGGCAATTTTACCTGTTGTTACCAATGTCTTATCTGTATTGCTTCCGGCAATTCAGACGACATTAACGACAATTTGGAACATAGTAGCACCTATCATACAGGGAATTTTACAGGTGGTACAGGCAGTAATGCCCGTAATTTTATCGGTGGTTCAATCTGTATTAGGTTCAGTACAGGGAATTATACAAAATTTAATGACCGTGCTACAGGGAATTATCTCATTTGTGACAGGCGTATTTACAGGAAATTGGTCGCAGGCTTGGAACGGCATTAAATCTATCTTTTCGGGAGCGGTCGGAGGACTTGGCGAAATCATAAAAGCACCTTTACGAGCCGTTGTATCGGCGGTTAATACCGTAATTGGAGGACTTAATAAGTTGAAAGTGCCGGATTGGGTTCCTGGACTTGGCGGAAAAGAAATTAAAATACCTTTGATTCCGGGATTTGCAAAAGGTACAGACAGGACACCGGGTACATTCATAGCCGGAGAGAATGGACCAGAGTTAATTACAAACGCTGCCAACAGAAAAGTGTTTACGGCAGCACAGACAGGACAGATATTTAACAATATCTCACAGGCACAGACGGCAGATAATGTATCTGCAAGAATGGGCGGGGCCGGCACAATCGTTATCAATGTTCAAAATTCCCCAAACGTTGTAGTAAATGGCAACAGCGAAGCAAACGGAATTAAACAGCAGTTAGAACAGTATGACGAAGCATTTTTAGAAAAGTTACGAGCAATCATTGTAGCAATTTTGAAAGAACAAAAAGAACAGGAGGACAGGGTAGTATATGCTTAACAATACTTATACAACGGTATCCGGGGATACTTGGGATATTGTGGCTTACAAAGCATACGGAAATGAAATGTATATGGATACTCTTATTAAAGCGAATATTGAGCATAAAGATACCTACATCTTTCCGGCAGGGATTGTATTGACCCTGCCGGAAATTGAATTGACGGTATCGGAATCCCTGCCACCGTGGAAACAGGGGGTAACGGTAAGTGAGTAATAAAAACTACGCAAGGCGTACCGTGATAAAACTGTATTTTAAAGGTGCAGATATATCCAAAGAGTTATCCAAGTATCTGTTATCCCTGTCCTACACGGACAAAGAAGAGGACGAAACAGACGATATAAGCATATCCCTAGATGATAGGGAGGGCAAATGGATAAAGAATTGGCTCAATACAAGCAAAGCAGTAAGAACCAAGACGGAAACGGTCGCTACAGGCGGTGGAGAGATAAAAGTAGGTGCTATTGTAAAGTTCAAAGGCGGACCGGTATATATATCCTCTATGGCAGCAGAACCGACCGTAAACAGGGGTGCAAGCACCTGTAAATGCACAATAGCAAACCACAACGCACACCCATATCATCTTATATCACAGGACGGACAAAGGGTATACGGTTGGTGCAATGCTTCAGACGTAGATGGAGGACAGGCAACAACCACAACAAAAACGACCGTAATTAAAGAAAAGAAAGCCTTTAAGGGTACAGAAATACACGCCATTGTGATACAAAAAAATCCGTATTCAGACGGAAAAGATAAAATATTGGATTGCGGAAAGTTCGAGATTGACAGCGTGAGTTATCAGGGACCACCGCAGAAATTAACAATAAAGGCTACATCAATACCGTATAGCACAAAATTACGGCAGGAAAAGAAATCTAAGACTTGGGAGAATACCAATCTTAAAAATATAGCAGAAAAAATAGGCAAGGGTAACAGCATGAAAGTAATGTATCTTTCAAGCCACAACCCAAGCTACAAGAGAAAAGAACAGGTAAACACGGCGGATATTGTTTTCTTGAAAAAGTTGTGCAAAAATGCAGGCATTTCCTTAAAGGTTACATCAAAAACAATAGTCCTTTTTGACGAGGTGGATTACGAGGGTAAGGCATCCGTAAAAAAGATTAAAGCAGGAAAAGGAAATATATTAAGCTACAGTTTTTCGACTAAGACGGCGGATACATCATATTCAAAATGCCATGTATCATACACAGACCCAGACACAAAGAAAACTATTGAAGCTACATACACAGCACCGGGGGCAGACCCGGACGGACAGACATACGAATTCAAACATAAGGTATCAAGCGAAGCGGAAGCCTTGGAGTTGGCAAAGTGCCAATTAAGACAGAGAAACAAAGGCGAAACCACGGCAGAATTTACTTTAGTCGGGGATGTGGACTATGTGGCAGGAATTACCGTAACTGTTTACGGATACGGAGAGTTTGACGGAAAATACATAGTTGAACAGGCACAGCACAGCTTGACAGGCGGATACAAGGTACAGATTAAATTGCGTAGCGTATTGGAGGGTTATTAAATGGAAGGATTCGGAAATACAGACATACAGGAATTAAAAGACATTGTAAGAATAGGACAGGTAAGTAAGGTTGATTCCGGGAATATGACAGCAAGGGTAAAGATTCCGGACCAGGGCATAGTAACAGGCGATTTAAGGATTGTGAAACGAACGCCAACCGTGGAATGTAAAACAGGATGCGATATTAAAATAAAACCTTGGCTTCCGACCGTAGGGCAATGGGTATTGTGTATATTCAAGCCGGACGGAGAGGGGGACGGTTTTATTATAGGAGGTATCTAATGGCAGAGATTGGAACACTTGGGGATATTGTTTTTAAGGTATCGGCAAACAAGGTAAGAACCTTTGACGATTTGAAGATAGACAGTAAAACCAATTACGCAAAGCATACAAGGCATCTTAAAAAGCCGTTGTTAGAATTTCAATACAACGATTCAGACACGGCAAACCTTACCATTTATTTATCTGCTTTTCTTGGTGTAAACCCTAAGAAGATGCAGGACAAAATAGATAAGTACAGGGAAAAGGGGAAAATCCTTACGCTTATAATCGGAGGTACGAAGTACGGTAGCCAATGGGTTATCACAGGACACACAAAGGATTATGAGAGGTTCGATAAACAAGGAAATCTGTTGATTGCAAAAAGCACCTTATCGCTTGAACAGTACGCAAAGAGGTAGAAAGGTAGGCGAAAATGAGTTTTACAATAGACACGACACAGGAACAGCCTATAAACCTTGCACCCAAAACATTATACGAGGAAGTGATACAAAATGTTTGGTTTTTGCTGTCCTCGATAGAATATGATATACCACTTAACCGTGAGTTTGGGTTAAATGCAGCTTATATAGATAAGCCGATTACAACAGCTACGGCACTTGCAACGGCGGACATTTACGACAAAATCGGAGAATACGAGCCGAGAGCAGAGATTGTAAGCGTAGAGTTTACGGCGGATTACGAAAGGGGAATATTAAAACCTAAAGTGGAGGTAGAAGTTAATGGCGAATACGACGAATACGACGAGGAATATACCGAGTGAGTTACCCGAGGTTGAGTTTGTAGATACCAACACGGAAGCACTTGTAAATAAGTTGATAGCAGGATATGAGGAAATCACAGGGAGAACCTTATACCCTGCCGATCCTGTAAGAGCATTTATCTTGTGGCTTGCAAGTGTAATCATACAGGAAAGGGTAAATATCAATGAATCGGCAAAACAGAACTTACCGAGATATGCAACAGGGAAAAACTTGGATTCGTTAAGCGAGATTTTTCATAATACATACAGACTACAACCTACGGCAGCGAGGACAACGCTTGGATTCAGCATTACAACGGCACTTGATAAAGAGTATGTGATAACGGACGAAATCGAGGTAACGGTAGACGGATATATTAACTTTGTAACAACAGGATATTTAACATTTCCGGCAGGGCAGACATACGCAGAGGTAGAAGCGGTATGCACCACATTAGGAGAGGACGGAAACGGTTTTGCACCCGGACAGGTAAGCAAACTTGTTACAGAAGAATTTTTATACTTTAAGGAAGTGACGAACACGACAGAAACAGCCGGAGGAAGCGGAGAAGAAAGCGACACGGCATATTACAACCGTATGAGAGAGTCCGAAGAAAGCTACACAACAGCCGGACCGAGAGAAAGTTACACTTATCACGCCAAGGCGGTATCCTCACAAATAAGTGATGTATCCGCAGAAAGCCCGGAGGACGGAGTAGCGGACATAAGAATTATGCTATATGGCGGAGAATTGCCGAGTGAGGAACTTATAAAAGAGGTACGGGAGTATTTAAGTGCCGACAGTATAAGACCAATGACAGACAAGGTAATAGTTGCAGCACCGACAACGGTTAATTTTGATATTGAAGCAACTTACTACATACCAAAAGACAAAGAAGCAAGCACCAAGGAAATCAAAAGGGCGGTTGATTTGGCGGTGGAAAGCTACGAATTATGGCAAACCTCAAAAATGGGGCGGGATATTAACCCGTCCTATTTTAATGCCATTCTTATGGATTCGGGCATTAAGAGAGTGGAGATTACAAAGCCTGTATTCACGGAAATACCAAAAGGAAGCGTGGCAGTATTAAAAAAATGCACTGTAACATTTGGAGGAATCGAGGATGAATAACTTAAAAGATGCGGATTTTTATGCTACATTTCCGCCCGCCCTAAAAAAAGATGAAAAAATGGTTGCATTGGGCCGGGTTATAGCGGACGAATTGCACCAAACAGTAGAACAGACAAAAAAGAATATCATATACGCAAATATTAACGAACTGTCGGAAACATGGTTGGATGTATTGGCGTATGACCTCCATGTAGATTGGTATGATTACGATTATCCGATAGAAGCCAAAAGGGCAATTATCCGGGATAGCGTAAGAGTACATCAGAAATTAGGCACAAAGGCAGCCGTAGAAATGGCGTTAGGAGGATTGCACCCTAAAAGCGAGATAGAGGAATGGTTTGATTACGGAGGAAAGCCGTACAGATTCCGAATAGTGCTTGATACTACAGAATCAAGGGTTGCAGCAGACTATGACGAGATTGTTAAGACGGTTGATATATACAAGCGTTTAACGGCTCATTTAGACGGTCTTTATTATCAAGGGTCTATTACTGTGATAGTGATGCCTAAAACGGAATATTGGCTATATTCCGTGCCTATGACAGGACAATTAAAGACAGGTACAGAACCACACAGAAATACAGTAGGTGCGGTTGAAAATTTGGTCGTGGATGTAATGACACAGGCAGCGGGATACACGACAGAATTTACGCCGACAGGAACAAAGCCGGACAGGAATATTACATTTGTAACAAAAGATACCGAGATTGTGACCGAATCGGACACAACAGGATACCGATATACGAGCAATCAGACAGGACAGGCGAAAGCCGGAACGATACCACAGAGGAACACGGAAGGAGGTGTAGCACAGGAAAGAATAACCGCACAGACTACAGGACAGGCGTATAAGTTTGATTCAGACCTTACAGGAACGAAGCCGGATAGAAATATACAGTATCAAACGGCGGATGTGGCAGCAGTTGGAGAAGCAGAAGCACAAGCCTATACATTTGAAAGTATCTTTGCAGGAACAGCACCAGACAGGGCGGTAACTGTAAAGAACAGAGATATACAGACGGTGGCAGACACCGAAACAGAACAATACACTTATGAAACAGATATGACAGGACAGAAAAAAACAGGTACAGAACCTTATACAAACACAAAACCCGGAATATCTGATAAGGGAATGACAACCACGGCAGAAACCGAAAGCTACCAATACGAGGTAAAGCGTTGCGGTAAGAATCGGTTATAGCAAATAAAAGTAAAGGAGAGTAAAGAAATGCTGACAGAAAGAGCCTTAGAGAGTTTCAAGCAGTTTGTAGAAACCAACATTGCTTACGCTATGGTCGAGTATGGCGGTACTATGCACAAGGCGAAAATCTTAACAAGAGAACGCTTAAAAGACGGCAGGGTAGCGTTGAGTATTTCCATTACCCCGGAAGTGTCGGGGACCACGACAATTACAAAGATACAGTTGTATGATACGGCTAGTAAGTTGTGGGCGGAAAAGAGCGAAGCAATCAAGTTAAAAGGTACACAGCAGGGTGTGTTGTACCGATTCAGTTTTAATTTTAAGGAGGAATAGAGCAAATGGTATTATTTAAGATTTGGAAAGACCATGTAACGCAGTATTCCAACCGCTACAGGGAAGTGCAGAACGCAGACGGAACTATTACACACGAAGCCGTAGAGGGCGAAGTAGAGCAGGAGGGAACACCGCAGAACGCACAGAACTTTAACGATTTGGAAGAGAGGGTATTATCTGCCAGGTTAATCGGAAACCTTGCAATGCTCAAACTTGGTGCAGCAGAAAGCAGGATTAAGGGATTACAGGGAGAAATTGTAGAAGCAACCCTTACCAATACAAAATCATACCCTTTTAACAATTCCAAAAAGACCCTTGCACTTGCTACACCAAGGGGCAATTTGGATTATACCGTAAATGTCGAAGCGGAAGCAAAGGACGCAGGAGGTGTAGGAGAAATCCATATTACAGATAAACAGTTAAACGGATTCAAGATTGAGTACACCGGGGCCGCCAAGGAAGTAACGGTAAAATGCACGGTACAGGGAGGTTACGCATAATGGCAAATGTAATTATCAAAAGTGATGAAAGAAAGGCAAATACGGCAGCAGTATTACAGGCTTATGGAGTAAGAGGTAATGCCACAGCGACACAGAGGGAAGCAGCAGAACACATTGCGGTGCGTTCGCAGGAAGCCTACGCAGAATTAAGAAGAGAGGGAGGTAACAGATAATGGCAGCAGCAAAGATTATTGTAGTTGAGAAAAACGAGGGCGAGAAAATCGCCTATGACGTATCCACGACAAAAATTATTTTCGGGGATGATGATTTAATGGTAAACATCAAGAACCGAGAGCGTGACGAAGAGGTAACGCTTGATATTTGCAAGGATACACAGGACGGCTTAACCGTTGGCGTGAATACCGAAGCAAGGGAGTATGTGGCACAGGTCATTATCCCAGCAAGGGAATATGAGATTGTGGATACAGGAGAAAAGGACGAGGACGGAAAGGCGATTACAAAGCGTGAACCTGTACCGTTCGACATGAAGAAATGTACACTTGTATTATGGGCGTTAATTTAATTTTAAGGAGGATAAAATATAATGGCAAATTTTGACGATTTACAGGGTGCAGTAGCACAGTTTGGTGCAAACAACAAGGTAATTTTTGATGATACCGGGATGCCTAGTATTATGGTAGCAGTACCAAAGGCAAAGTATAGTGATGTAATCACAGGTGGAACAGATGAAACATTACCGTTTTGGATTATGGACGGAGAGGAAAAGAGCGTAATTTATGTGTCTAAGTTCCTCAATATTGTAGAAAATGACCGTGCATATTCTTTAGGCGGATACCTGCCTAGAAACTATATCGACTTTGACCAGTCTGTAGCAGCTTGCAAAAAGAAAGGTGCGGGTTGGCACTTAAATCAGACAGGAGTATTTGCGTACCTTAACCTGTTATCACAGAAAATGGGTACTGTACCACACGGAAACACAAACTACGGCAAGGATTATTACTACCCTTACGAGAGAGGAACAATGCCACAGGGAGAAACACAGAGAACACTTACAGGAAGCGGGCAGCCTACATGGTATCACAATCACGATATGTCGGGCATTGCGGACATTAACGGTAACCTTTGGGAGTGGACCGGTGGCTTACGCCTTATGGATGGAGAAATTCAGATTATCCCTTATGGTAATTCAATGAAACTTGATTGCGATATGTCGGCAGAAAGCACGCTTTGGAAAGCAATTAAGCCTGACGGAACTTTAGTAGAGCCGGGAACGGCAGGAACATTAAAGTTAGACCAGGAAAGTGCATCCGCAGGAATCAGAGTAAATACAAAGGTTGAGTTTCCTACAAGCGGAGATACTTATAGAAAAATTGCATTTAAGAGCCTTGGGGCAGCTTCTGAGGTAACGATTCCAAAGTTACTTATTGCACTTGGATTATACCCGGATAGCGGAGTAACAGGATACGGAAACGACCAGATTTGGATGAAATGCCACGGCGAAAGGTTGTCTGTCCGTGGGTCGGTGTTCGCAGATACTTCCGATTCGGGTCCGTCCGCTCTCAACTTGCGTGAGACTCGTTCCCACTCGGGCGCCGGCCTTGGCTTCCGCTCCGCTTTTGTTGAGTAACTGCAAACTGAACACTGAAAAACTGATAGGGCGTGCGATAGCACGCCATTTATAGTAAATACATTACAGTTAGGCGGTTGCAAAGGTAAAGGCAGGAGAGGAAAGAAAAGACAGGTTAGACCGTTCGGTAGCATCATACCGGGGCATCCTGTCACATTGCGACAGCTACGGACTTAGGCAGAGCCTTAACACTATGTTTAAAGAAAACGGCATGGTGGAAAAGAAACAATGAAAGGAAATTACAGACAATGTATATTGATTCAGCAACAATAATTACGATTGCAAGCGTATTAGGTGCGTTAGGTGCTATTGGTGCGATTGTATACAAGATTATCAAATGGTTTCAAGCACAACAGAAACAGACAGCAGACATTGAGGACTTAAAGAAGCAGGAGAAAGAGGACATAAAGGCAATGGAAGATGAATTATGTTTACTCACTTATGCGGTATTGGCTTGTCTGAAAGGACTTAAAGAACAGGGATGTAACGGACCGGTTACGGAAGCTATAGGAAAGATTGAAAAACATATCAATCAAAAGGCACACGGACAGGAAACATAGGAGGAAAAACAGAATATGAAATATCTTATTTGCAGAATCATTGGCATTGCCATAGGATTTTTTGTTTTCTATTTGCTTTTTGGGATTGCGAATCAGAACAGAAAAGTAAAGAAAAACTTTAAGTTTGCAAAGCCGAACTTTACCAAAGCAGTATTGGTAGCGGTTTTATGTACCTACTTTGTGGGTCTGTATATCGGAATCAAGGTAACACTTATAGACTATTCACAATTCGGAGTGCTTGCCACATACATAGCAACACCGACAACTACAGTAATTGCCTTGTATTGTTGGAAAGCAAAGGCAGAAAACATTATCAAAATCAAGCAGGGATACCCAGAGGAAACAAAGGATATTTCCGTTGATTTAAACAACATCAATATTTAAGGAGGTACGGCGTTATGGGAAAAACAATAACAGCCGGATTTATTGCAGATACAATTAACGGTATCGTTGTAAATTCAAGTATTAAGTGCAACAATGATAATTTAAACAACAACAGTAGCCGTAATGTGGCTTATGTAGTAATGCACTACACAGGCAACAGTAAGGACACGGCAAAGGCAAATGCAAACTATTTTAGCGGTGCGGGGCGTAATGCTTCCGCTCATTTTTTTGTAGACAATGAGGAAATATATCAGAGCGTAGAGTTAAGGGATACTGCTTGGCATTGCGGGGCAAGGTCTTATAAACACGGCTCTTGTAGAAATGCAAACAGTATAGGCATAGAAATGTGTTGCACAGCCGGAAACTACAGAATTTCAGACAAGACAAAAGAAAATGCTGCATACCTTTGTGCGTTCCTCTGTAAAATGCTTGGAATCGGTGCAGGAGGTGTAGATACCTATGTTTTACGACATTATGATGTGACAGGTAAAAACTGCCCGGCTCAAATGGTAAGTGATTCCGCAGAATGGCAGAATTTCAAAAATAAAGTAAAGAGTATTTTAGGCGGTTCGGCATCCACAGGAGGACAGCAGCACACGGCACAGGATACAAGATACAAGGTAAAAATCAATACCGCCGTTTTAAATGTGCGAAAAGGACCGGGCACAAATTACGGAATTGCTACACAGGTAAAGCAGGGCGAAGTATATACAATTGTTGGCAAAGTAAAGAACGGTAGCACCACTTGGGGCAAGTTGAAGAGTGGAGCAGGATATATAAGCCTTGGATATACACAGAGAGTGTAGGAGGTACACTATGGCGGTAACAGCAGCACAGATTAAAAAGGTCGTAAAGGTTGCAAGCGGTATTATCTGCTCACAGGAGGGAAATTACGGAAGTGTAAACCGAAACGACAACAGCCACGGAATGAGCATAGGTAAGTGCCAGTGGAACGCATATTGGGGCAGAGCGTTGCCCCTTTTAAAATCCATTGTGGAAAAAGACCACGAACGGGCGAAAAAGATATTAGGGGATGCCCTGTATACAGAAATTGCCGGAAGTAGTGCGGATGCATGGAACAGACAGGAAAGGGAAGCGAGCGAAGAGGAAGCCAAGGCAATCTCTGAATTGCTTACAACCAAGGACGGAAAAGAGGTACAGGACGATTTAGCGGATGCGGATATTACAGGATATGTAAAAAACGGCGTAAAAATCGGCTTAGTATCACTAAAGGCACTTGCTTATTTTGCAGACTTGGAGAACCAAGACGGTAGCGGTGCGAGTTCACGAATTGCACAGACAGCAGCAGAAGCCACAGGAGGGGCGGAAAAGGTAGGACTTGAAGAAATACACGCCTACGCATTAAAAGATGCCAATATGGGGCAGTATGAAAGCCGTAGGGGTAAGGTATACGAAGCTGTCAAGGGCAGCAGTTTAGCAGATGTATCAAGCACCAAGGCAGAAGAGAAAGAAAACACCGCACAGAAGCCACAGAGTACGCCTACAGGCGTTTCAAAAGGCGATATAGTAACGTTCACAGGCGGAGGGGTTTATGTTTCTTCTACGGCAGAATACACAGCCAAGGAAAAGGATGTAGTAAGCACCTGTAAAGTAACAGCAATTAACACAAAAGGCACACACCCTTATCATTGTATATCACAGGATGATAAAGGTGTGTATGGTTGGGTCAATGCGGAATCTATCAAGGAATTATCCTCTAAGGCTCACAGCGACCCTACAGGCGTTTCAAAAGGCGATATAGTAACATTCACAGGCGGAGGGGTTTATGTTTCTTCTACGGCAGAATACGCAGCCAAGGAAAAGGATGTAGTAAGCACCTGTAAAGTAACAGCAATTAACACAAAAGGCACACACCCTTATCATTGCATATCACAGGACGGCAAAGGTATTTACGGTTGGGTCAATAAAGAAGATGTAAAATAGACCGATTCGGTCACAAAATGGAGGAAAATATTATGCAGATTTTAAAGTGGTTACTTATGAATTGGGATTCAGTATTACTTATTGTAATCGTCATTGCTCTAATTATCTATCTGATTAAGACAGGGCAGACAAAGATATTAAAGCAGATTGCAATTAAGTTTGTTACAGATGCAGAGGGAGAGTGCGGGGCCGGCACGGGCGTTATTAAGCTGTCGGAAGTCGTTGCAAAACTGTACGCATATCTTCCGAGCGTGGTTAGAATCCTGTTTACAGAAAAGCAGTTGGTACAGATTGCAGAATCAGTATTAGCGGAAGCCAAAAATAAGTGGGAAACCAACGAAAACCTTACAACATACATTGAGAACAAACAGCAGACAACCCCGGCGGTTGTAACACTTGGAGAAAGCACAAAATAACAGAATATGCAGTAAATAAAAATGCCCCTTGGCTTATGCCTTGGGGCGGTTTTTAATTTCTGACAGGATAAGAGAGTAGGGCAAGCGGTTCAATGCCACATTCAGAAAGTTTATATATTTTGTGAGAAATACTATTACACCTTTCAATCCATAACATAAACGATTGTTCTTGTAATAATTCAATATCATCCTCCTGTAGAGCCGGGGCAGCAGTAGCAACCCCGGACAAATATATTTAGTTAAGCGATTGAAGCCAAACAACATTATCAAAGTTTAAGAAACCGCCGGATTGTGCGATAGAAAGAAGAGCCTTTTTACCGCCACAAGGAATATAAGGTTCTGTATTACCCTCAAAGGCAAGATAGCCTTTAACAGGGTGTTTAAAGCAGTAACCACTTGGAAGAGTGTAACCAAGAGGATGTTTAAATTTAAGATTGCCTTTAAGTCTGACAATTTCTAAAGCGTTGTTAATTCTGATAGTTTCTAATGTTCTTTCCATAAAGAAAACCTCCTAAAATGTGGATAATGTGTATAACTTTGTTGGTCTGTCTTATTTCCTGTTCCTTATGATGTTATTATATACTTATATAAGTATATATGCAACCCGGGAAAATAACCAAAGTACTTATATAAGTATATAGAATTATTTGTGCATTTTATATACTTGTATAAGTATGTGCGCTGTGATATGATAAAAAACATAAAAAGACAAGGAGGTGCAGCAGTTGGCAGAAGAAAAGACAGGGGGAACGCCTGCAACAAAAGCAAAAAATAAATATAATGCAAAGGCTTACGACCAATTTCTTGTAACGGTCCCTACAGGACAGAAAGCGGAAATTGACAAGGAAGCAAAGAAGCAGGGCTATAAGAGCCGTAACGAATTTGTGGTGGCAGCAATCGAAGAGAAGAAAGCGAGGGGAAAGATTAGAATTTAGTAATTTAATGCAATATTCAAATGTGTATAAAGTAACAAAAAGAGGGAGATTATCGGCAAAAAGAATAAGAAAAGAAGATAATAGACCTATGGAATGTGGATTTTTTCATGCACTGATTGCGACTTTGTAACAGATGCAGAAATGAATTACAGGGGCAAAGATGAAGAAATAAGGATACATCAGAAAGAAGATAAGTATTACTATAAAAAAATACTTATATAAGTACAAAAAGTTGTTGACAATATACTTATATAAGTATATAATATAATTGTAGCAAGGAGATAGCAGGAAAGGAGTTAGACAATGGAGAACGAAGAAATGAGTAAAGCTGATTTAATCGCAATGTTAGTATCAATTAGAGAAGTGGCAAGAGCCAACGGAGAACTTAAAACAGTAGAACACATAGACAAGATTTTAGACGAAGTAAGAAAGTAAAACATAAAGAGGGGCGGACTCCAAAACAAAACCTGCCACCGCCCCTTATGTTATCATATAAAGGCAGGAACTAATTTAAACGCATGGAGGTAAAAGGATATGGAAAAACAGGAAAAAATAAGGGTAGAAGAAGCATTAAACAAAAAAGCGGAGGAAATGAGGGAAATTAAGTTTTATGATGTGGCATTGGAGTTAGGATACAAGCATATCAAGACGGAAGATGTAAAAACCATTGCGACAAGATTTTTAAAGAAACACCCGACATACAGGGCGGTAAGATTCGCAAAAGACCCTAACCGGGTATCTTCTACAGAAAGCCTTTTCACAACATTGGTATTAACAGAGTGCGAATATCAGACAGAAGAGGAATTTTTAGAGGAAATGCAGTAAAGAAAAAGGCGGTAAGTCAAGAGAAATCAAGGCTTACCGCCTTTTGTGTCCGATTCGGTCACAATGTTGTACTAACTATAACGCACCGACAGGAAATCTTGATAGTAAAACAAGCAGAGAGATTCTGGATATTTTGAAGTTCACCAATCAGAAATATAAGCAGACGATTCTTCTTGTCACACATGACGAAAAGATAGCGCTGCAGGCGAACCGAATCATCACGATCGGAGATGGAAAAATCATAAAAGACGAGGTGATGAAGTAATGAAAATAACAGCACAACTCGCCTTAAGCCAGATGAAAGTGAATAAAAAAAGAACGATTGCAGGAATTTTTGCAATCGCACTTGCAACATCGCTTATTACAACTGTAATGTGCTTTGTGACAAGCGCAAATAAGATGCTTACGGATTTCCTTGGTTCGGATTATGGAGAATATGGAGGAGCATACTCTCTCATGCTTGCAATACCGGCACTGCTTTTAGGTCTTCTTATTGCAGCAATGTCGATTACTGTAATATCCAATATATTTTCTGCTAGTGCCAATAAGCGGATTCAGGAGTTTGGTATTTTAAAATGTGTTGGTGCAACAGGCAGACAGATAAGGGCAAGTGTTATCTATGAGAGTTTATGGCTTAGTCTGACAGCCATCCCGCTTGGACTCATTGCAGGAACTATACTTGGTTATATTAGTGTGAAATTTACAGGACATTTTATTTCCGATATCAATGATGCTGCAAAAGAAATTATTATGAGACCTTTTACCTTTTCCCTGCCCTTTCATATATCTGTGTGGACATATTTGTTTGCAGGTGTATTTTCGTTTTGCATTGTATTATTCTCTGCATACAGACCAGCTAAAAAGGTTGGTAAATTTACTGCTATCCAGTGTGTAAAAGGAATTGGAGCAGGTACAGTTTTGAAAGAGATCCAGGTAAAAGACAGCTTTATCCAAAAAATATTTGGATGTGAGTCTGCAATTGCCTATAAAAATATGAAAAGAAACAAATACGGCTATAAGGCAACGATACGTGCATTGGCACTTGGGATTTTACTTTTTCTGTTAACCGGAGGATTATCCGGTCAGGCAAAGGAATTCCAAGAATGGATGACACCAAAATCAAAAGAAATGATGGTGGATTATTCTTCCAATTACGATATCGAGGTAAATGCGAAAACAGGGAAAGAAGAGAGAAAAATCAGCCGGCCTGTTACATCAGACCAATATAATGAAATCACACAAAAGCTGGAAAAGTACGGGATAGACGTATATGGTGTTGGAGCAGATACTTTTACCTACAATGCGCTATTAGATAAAAATACATTAACAGAGGATATGCTGCAGGTTCCGAAATTTTCTGATGATAATAGGGAAACAAGGACAGAAATCGTGTCCGTTGATGATGAACTCTATAAAAAACTGTGTGACAGGGCAGGCGCAGAATATGGAAGTATCCTTCTGCTGAACACTTACCAATATAATGACAATGGAGAGTATGTGTCGATAAAACCTTTTAAAGATGATGTGACACAGATTTCCCTGATAAACGCAGCCAATGAGAAGAACACACTTACAATCGGAGGTATTTTAGAACAGTCCGATTTAAAGGAATATGGTTTTTGGGAAATGACACCATATCCGGTCAGAATTGTCGTACCTGATGCGGATGCGAGGAGTTTTGACTGGTTTAGTATGCCATCAGATGAAGATGATTATACAGAATATGCCAGAAGTGTCATGGATGAATATTTTCCGATTGTGGCAGAGGATTCTTATGTAGAGCAGGGATATACCGTGAGAATTGCCCGAACAGATGCTATGATTAAAATGCTCAATATAGCTATAGTTCTTGCTGAAATTGTGATGTATGGCTTTGTTATCCTGCTCATTCTCATGGGATTTACAAGTGTAATCAGTACGCTGACGACAAATATCAGAATCAGAAGCCGTGAGTTTGCTGTGTTAAAGAGTGTTGGAATGACAAATAAATCACTTTGCAGGATGTTATATAGTGAAAGTATTTTTTGCGTTCTAAATGCACTTGTTCCGGGAGTTATACTTGGAATTGCAATTCCATTTTTAATTAATTTATCCATTCGGAAGGCTTTCCCGGTATTGTATCATATTCCGTGGGCGGCATTATTTGGGGGTATATTTGTTTTGATAGGAATTGTGTTTTTTATCACACGAACTGAAATTCACAAGTTAAGAGATAAAAGTATTATTGATGAAATAAGAATGGATATTGTATAAATGTCAATGCTGTTGTGTTCCCTTATCAGAGTTCGTAAATCCATATGGGAAGATATAACATAAGGAGGAACGAAATGTCATATAAATTAGTAATTGCTGAGAAACCCTCGGTGGCGCAGTCCATCGCAAAGGTAATCGGTGCAGATAAGAGAGAGGACGGATACCTGGAGGGCAATGGTTATATTGTCGGCTTTGCGCGGACCGGAGTGGTAACGGAGACAGTGGAGAGGAAAGGAATCGGAACCTCCGCAACCAGGGCAGCGACGATTGAGAAGCTGGTCCGTATGAACGAAATCGAAGGTATGATCACGGAACTGGTCAGAACTTATAAGATCATTGAAGATGCAGAAGTGCTCATGCATCCGGTACTGGAAGAAATCGGAGTATGTCCTTGCTGTGTGTGAAACTTTGTCTGTAAATAGCTAATAACAGCAAGGCCTTCTATGGTAAAATATAAATCATGCCATCCATTATTCCGTACGAGATAATGGAGTAATCAGAAAACTGGCTGCCTACGTCATTCCTGGCATCAACACAGAAGGGAAAAAAGAGGTTCTTTCAATCACTGTCGGTGCTAATGAAAGTTCAAAATACTGGCTGTCCGTCCTGAATGAGCTGAAGAAAAGGCTAGACTGGCTCTGGATCGTGTTACTGAAAAATGGACCGCAAAATACCCGAATTCTATGAAACGCTGGTATGATAACTGGGATGCAATAACGCCGATTTTCAAGTTCTCACCGGATGTCAGAAAGGTTATTTACATGATCAATGTAATTGAAACCCTGAATTCTACCTACCGTAAGCTCAACCGTCAGAGAAGCGTACTTCCAAGTGATACAGCGCTCCTGAAAGCCCTGTATCTGGCAACTTTCGAAGCCACTAAAAAATGGACTATGAGCATTCGGAACTGGGGACAGGTCTACGGCGAACTCAGCATTATGTATGAGGGACGACTCCCAGAATAACAGAATCTGTATGCATGATGAGAAGGACGTTTTTGACGTCCGCTCTTGACATGCCCGAAATCATGGCGTATATATAGCAAGAGCTGGAAACTCCAATTTAGCGCTTCCAGCTCAATCATTATCATAGAAGATTATTATTTACAGACTTTTCTTCATAGTCTCTAAATTTTAGCTATGCACCTTGAAAATTCAATATCTGGCAGTTATTCAGTTGTCAATATTCAGCCTTTATGCATCCTGCAGTCGTATTTTCATCATAGTAGGAAGTGCATCCATAAATGCATTCGCCAATTCATTGATTTTTTCGTCTGAAAGTTCAGTGTTATCTGAAAGCATTGTCCGGAACATTTGAAGCAGCATTTGAAAAGCCTGTATCCATGTGATATCAGACATTTTGTCAGAAAAGTATAAAAAGAGCTCCCCAAGTGACCGGTTATCATTGGGTTCCCTTTTCCATAGACAGCTTTCAAGGCTGAGGAAATATGAAACCTTGTGAAAAATCGTTTGATAGATTTAGAAATCTGCTTATCATTTTGAGTCGCTTGTGTTATACTTTTATTCATAGCATGAGCCTCCGGTTTGTAATTGTTTTTTGGCGACTCAATTATACCAAAACCATTGGTTTCATGTTATTTTTATGCCAGTTATTATTGAATTTTCAAGGTGCAAAGGCACATTTTAATGTGCGAAGTTTGAGTCAATAATTTACAAAGGAAGGGAAAACTATCATGGAAAAGATCAAAAAGCGTATAGCTAACTTAAAGGTTGCAGGAAAATTAAAAGTATATCAAATGACAGTGCTTGTTATGACATTATTTTTAGTGTTGGTGGCACTGATCTCGACATTAGTGATCCGTTCAAATATAGAGAAGATCACGGAGGTCTGGTCTCCGTCATTGGAATATCTGCAGGATTTAGAGACAATGACTGCGAAATACAGAATCAAACAGTATCAGCATCTGGTAGAATCAGATGCAGCAATCATGAACTCCTGCGAAGAAGAAATCCAGAAGCTGGAGAGTCAGATCCAGGATACCGGTGCGAATCTGGATGCAATCATGTCTGCAGACAGTGATGCTCAAAAAGGACGGGATGATTATGAAGTAGCAAACGCTGCATGGGAAGAATACAGAGCTGCTTCAGATGAAATCCTGAAGTTGAGCCGTGAGGGTAAACAGCAGGAAGCAGCAAAGCTGATGACCGGAGAGGTGTATGAAGAATATAAAGCTTTTGCTGAAAAATTAACTATATTATGTGACAAGTTCCAGGCAGAATTAGACCGGGCAAAGACCATGGCTAATGTATGCATTGTAATCATATTTATTGTGATCGTGGCAGCGGGTCTTGCAATTGCTGTAGTGACGACACTGATCGGAAGGATCATTACCAATTCCATTACCGAGCCGGTAGAACAGATAGAGGCAGCAGTTGCCAGCCTGCGTAAGGGCGAACTGTCTAATGTAGAAATGCTTACCT
>OODC01000143.1_pt1 | contig 56043 bp, 49 predicted proteins | sample 1671711 | NCBI WGS metagenome assembly OODC01 (sample SAMN06348184, study PRJEB24527) | human gut metagenome | reverse complement strand
ATCGCGAAGCTGCCGCCGAACTCAAAGCCGCCCTCGTACTTCGGTACGATGTGGAAATGCAGATGCGGATTGCTGTCGCCGAAGGAGCCGAGGTTGATCTTGGTGCAGCCCCACAGCTTCTTGATCGCACCGGAAGCCGCTGCCAGATCAGCACAGTAGTCGTTGCGCTCCTGCTCGTCGCACTCGCACAGCTCCTTCTTGTGGCTCTTCAGCGCCAGCGCGCAGCGGCCCTTGTGCGCCTGATCCTTGAACAGATACAGCGTGCCGGCCTTCATATCGCCGACCTTGAACATGATCGCCTCGCGGCCCTCATGATGCTCGTCACAGTAGAAACATCCCATTGTAATTATCTCCTTTACTGCGGACAGGTCTCGCCCGTCCTGTATTTGTCTTTATTATACAACCTGCGCACCGAGATTTCCACTCTTTTTTATCTCGCGTACAGATTGGTGTCCCACGCCGGGACATAGGGGTGATGGCGCAGATAAAGCGCGTAATCTTCGCACAGGCTGTGGATAAGCAGCGGAAGTTCGAAGAAATCCTCGCTGCGGTGATATGCCGCGATATTCAGCTTCGGCCTGTCCCGCTCGATGGTCTGCCGCGCACCGGCGATCGCCTCGCGCTCCGCGCCCTCGACATCCATCTTGAGATAAGTACACGGCCTGCCGTTCAGCACGCTGTCGAGCGCGCGCATCTGCGTCTCGCGGCCCTTGTTCGCGACGTGCGACTGACGGCCTGCCTGATCGGAGAAGCAGCGGATCTCGTCCCTGTCCCACGCGCCCGCCTGCACGAGCGTCACATCGCCCTCGATATTCGCCGAGGCCCATTCGTTCAGCTTGCGGAAGCTGCGGCGGTCGGGCTCGAGCGCCGTGACCGAACCGAAACGGCCGTCCGTGTAGTGCAGCAGCTCTCGGATGGTGTCACCGTTGTACGCGCCGAGGTCGGAAAAGTGCTCGTTTTCCGTCGGTTTCAGGATATTTTCGAACACCTCATCCTTGCCGCTCTCGCTGTTTCGCAGGTATTTCAGCCTGCCCGACAGCTTGAAGCGCACGGTGTCGAGGAATACCTCGCGCGAACGCTCGTCCGCAAGCAGCTCATACGCCCTCTGCATGTCCGCGCTGTGCTCACGCACGAACGCCTCATCAAAAAGCGGTCCCGGCACGACCGGAACATCGGGCGCGACAACGTCATAGCCTGCGTCCAGCTCGTACATCTTCGCGAGCACCTCGGGACGCTGACTGGCGAACGAAATGACGATCACGATGTCCTCGCCAAGCTCCGCCGTCGTGTCCGACAGCTTGCGCACCGAAAAGCCGTGAAACAGATTGCCGCGCGCAAATTCATCGCTCGCGAACACCCCGCTCGCGCGGATGCCGAGGCGGTCGAACTGCGCAAGTATCTTATCCGCCCCGTCCCCCATGCCGTAAAGCACGATGGGGCGCGTCTCTTCCTTCAGCCGGTTCCAGACCGACTGCTCCAGTGTTAAAAAGTCCATATCTTCTCCTGTATCATTAGATCTGCACGGAATGCACCGTGTTTCCGTGCTCCGAGATCAAGGCGATCAGATCGCCCGTTTTCAGCCACACCGTCGCGGTGTTGTCGTTCGGATGCACGCCGATCTTCCCCGGCTCCGCGAGGAAGTCGCGGTCAAGACAGACCTCCACCCGGCGCTCCTCGTCGTTCAGCACGCCGAGCGGCGTGACCGCGCCCGGGATCAGTCCCATGATCGCCATCAGATCGTCCGCCGACGCAAAGCTCAGCCTGCGCGTGCCGTGCTTTTTCTGAAATTCCTTCAGATCGACACGCTTGTCGCCCTTTACCGTGATGAGGTAATAGTTCCGCTTTTTATCGTCGCGCACAAACAGATTTTTTGCGTCCGCCTCCGGATACGGCAGCGCCACCTGAGCCAGCTCCTCCATGCTGTACACCGCCGGATGCTCGGTGATCTCGAAATCGAGATTTTTCTCCTTCAGAAAAGCGTAGATCTCCTGTTTGTCCATAATATCCGCTCTCCCTTCATTGACTGTATTATACGGGAAGCTGCCCCATGTTGTAAAGGGAAAAAATTTGCCCATTTTCCCGTTGCGGTTTATCGGACAGTACAGTATAATTTATTATGATAAGTATGTAACGAGGAGGTGCCGCCATGTCCAAACCAAACGGCATTCTGGCAATGAATCCGGAAAAATATCGTGAGATCGACGGTGTGGTCTTCGATCTGGACAGCTATGCGCGGCACTGCAAGCCGGACTCGGAGGAACGCCCCTCGCAGACCGATGAAGCACCGTCTGCTGCGCCTGCGCCCGTGTTCGCGGTCGACCCCTATCCCGACGGCTGGTACCCGGCCGAGGACGGCCGTCCGCCGGTGCCGGTCATGGGCGGCGCGCTGCCGCCGTGCGAGAGTGAAAGCGACGTCATCCGTGAGGAAAACGGCGTAAAAACCGTCGTTCAGACGGTTTATTATGCGTCTGGCTCAGGTTCCGGCTCCGGCTCCTACACGACCTCGTATACCACGAGCTTCCGCTCGTCCGGTTCGGGTTCGGGCGGCTCCTGTGTATTCGGCTCGTGCGTTTACACGGTCGGCGGCTACGGACTGGAGCTGATCTGATGCGCGGCTTCCATGTGAACTGGACACGCCCCTTTGCGGTCCGCGCCCCCGGCATGCCGTATGCGGTCGAGCCGTTCGAGCTGCTCACGACTGCGCTCTCCGCGCTCTTCTGGCGGCGCGAAAACGGCAGCATCTGCATGGTCTGCGACAGCCGCGCGGCGGAATACTACGCTTCGCTCGGACTGGATTTTCTCTGGGATGACGGGCTGCACCCCCTGCTCGACGCGATGCCGGACGACATCAACGCCACGGCGTTCTGGGCCGCCGGCAAGCTGTACGCAGTCGCCGCGATGAAGGCGCCGTGCGTCATGCTCGACACCGACCTCATCTGCTGGAAAAATATCGACGCGCTGCTGGACGGCGCGGACGCCGCCGCCATCCACCGCGAGGACATCATTCCGTCCATTTATCCCGGAAAATCCGCCTTTTCCCGCTCGAACGGCTTTGATTTCGACGCTTTCGACTGGAGCGTGCAGCCGCTCAACACCGCGCTGTGCAGCTTTTCAGACGATGATTTCCGCCGGTTCTATGCAGATACCGCCATCCGCTTCATGCGCTCTGCGCCGCAGGCGGACGACACGCTGACCTACATGGTGTTCGCGGAGCAGCGCCTGCTCGCCATGTGTGCCGAAAAGGCGCACATCCGCATCCGTGCGCTCTCCGACCTGCCTTCCCTGTTCGGCGGCGCGCAGAACGGGTATTTTTCACATGTCTGGGGCTTCAAGCAGCAGATGCGTGAAAATCCGGCGCTCTATGAGGACTTCTGCCGCCGCTGCGCCGCAAGACTGCGCCGCGATTTCCCTGATGAGGCGGAGAGGATTGCGCGTGTGCCGGTACTCGGGGTGTTTTTTTGAGCGGATTGCAGCAACGTGACTTTTCCGCCGGTCTGCGGCGGGATAAATTTCAGATAAATACAAAAAGCACAGAGGTTTCACTTCCTCTGTGCTTTTGCATATTTATTGCAGCGCCAGCACAAAATCCGCGAGGCGTTCGGTGGCGTCGGGGTGCGCGACCGCCTTCATCGTGTGGCGCACAGTCTCCAGACGCACCGGATTGGTGAACAGCTCGTAAACCGCCTCATCCACCGGAAAATGCCTGGTGATGAGCGCCGCCATGCCGTTATTGACGAGAAAATCGACGTTCCGCTCCTCGTGACCCGGGATGGGGTCTGCCAGCAGCATGGGCAGGTTCTTCGCGAGCGCCTCCGAGACCGTCAGGCCGCCCGGCTTGGAAATGATGCAGTCGGACGCACTCATCATCACCTCAACGTTGTGCACAAAGCCATAGGGGCGGATGACGCAGTTTCCGTTGTAGCGCGCGGCGAATTTTTCAACGTGCATCTGCATTTTCTTGTTATTGCCGCAGACGACGAGCATCTGGAACGGCATGCCGATCTGCACGATCTTTTCGATGGTCTTTACGTGCTCTGCGTGTCCCATGCTGCCGCCCATCAGCAGGATGGTATGCATATCCGGGTCGATGCCGAGCTCCTCCGCCGCCGCACGGCGGTCGAGGCGCTGGTTGAACTTCGGATGCACCGGAATGCCGAACGGCAGGATGCGCTCACGCGGCACGCCGCGCTGCACGCAGCGGTAGGTCAGCAGCTCGCTCGCCGTGACGATATACTGCACGCGCGGCACATCCTCCCAGTACGGATGGAGCGTGTAGTCCGTGACGATGCCGATGGTCATGATGTCCGCGAGCTTTTTACGCTTTTTCAGCTCATCCACCATCTGCGCGGCGAAAACATGCGTGCAGATGATGACGTCCGGCTCGCGGTCGGAAATGACGCGCGCGAATTTGGTCGCGCCGAGAGCATTGATGATATTGATGATGCTCGGCGCAGAGGAGAAATAGCTCGCGCCGTTGTTCTCTGCCAGCTGATAGACCAGACGGTACAGCGTCTGCATATGCTTGGAGGAGAACAGATATCCCTTGTCGATCGTGGTTTTAATGAGGTTGCTGATATAGGCGTACACATCGAGCGTGTCCACCTCCGCCCCCTTGTTCTTTAGTATATCTCCGATCGCCTGCGCCGTGGCATGATGACCATAGCCGGCGGTAACGGACAAAATCAAAACTTTCATGCTTACTTCCTTTCCTGCATGGGGAACGCTGCATCCTTCGCAGCAGCTATTTCCATTGTACACGAAACCGTCCCGAATTGCAACCGCAAACGCAGTTTATCCCGGTAACAATCTGGAAATACCGAACATTTTCGCCAGACTTTGCACACTTCATCAAGCCGTCATTTCCTGCCGTTTTTCTTTTTTCGTGCATTCGTTCATTTTTTGTTCGTTTCCCTATTTTATTTTATCGGAAACTGTACTATAATAAAAGGAAGCACAGCTTTCGCTGAAAAAACCAGAACAAACAGGAGGCTTAGGGAAATGGCCCTGTCTATCAAGCCCTATATTGAAAATAAGGAAAGAATTCACCTCATCGGCATCGGCGGCGTATCCATGAACTCGCTCGCAGAGCTTCTGCTGAGCAAGGGTGTGCCGGTCTCCGGCTCCGACCGCCTGCGCACCGACGTCACCGCGCGTCTCGAGGCGCTCGGCGCCTCGATCACCTATGAGCACAGGCCGGAGAACGTCGAGGGCGCGTCCCTGATCGTGCGCACCGCCGCCGTTCACGACGAAAACCCCGAGATCGTCCGCGCACACGAGCTCGGCATCCCGGTCATGGAGCGCGCAGAGGCCTGGGGCCACATCATGCGCGACTACGACAATGTCGTCTGCCTCTCCGGCACCCACGGCAAGACCACCTCGACCTCGATGATGACCATGATGACCATCGAGGCACAGATGGACCCGACGGTCATGGTCGGCAGCAACCTGCCCGCCATCGGCGGCACGCTCCGCATCGGCGGCAAGGGCTGCTTTGTTGCGGAGAGCTGCGAGTACACCAATTCCTTCCTGCGCTTCGCGCCGACCGTTTCGGTCATCCTGAACGTCGAAGAGGATCATCTCGACTTCTTCAAGGACATCAACGACATCATCCACTCGTTCCACGAGTTCGCAGAGCTGACCCCGATGAACGGTCTTGTCGTTGTCAACCATGACGACCCGAACGCGATGCGCGCCGTCGCGCACATCGACCGCCGCATCCGCACCTTCGGCACAACGCCCGATGCAGACGTTTACCCGACCGAGGTCCGCGACGAGAACGGCTACTACCGCTTTACCGTCAACATCGACGGCAAGGAATACGCAAAGGTCGCGCTCTCGGTGCCCGGCCGCCACAACATGCTCAACGCCCTCGCCTGCTGCGCGGCAGCGGAATTCCTCGGCGTTCCGAGCGAGGCCGCGGAAAAGGGTCTGAACAAGTTCACCGGCTCCTCCCGCCGCTTCCAGCTCGTCGGCAGGATGCCGAACGGCGCGACGGTCGTTGACGACTACGCGCACCATCCGAGCGAGATGAAGGCGACCCTCTCCACCGCGAAGGAGATGCACTTCGACCGCATCCTGTGCGCGTTCCAGCCGCACACCTATACGCGCACCAAGGCGCTGTTCCCCGAGTTCGTCGACGCTCTGAAGCAGTGCGATCAGGCCATTCTCGCGCCCATCTATGCTGCGCGCGAGCAGAACACCATCGGCATCTACTCCTCCGACATCGCAAAGGAGGTCCCGGGCGCTGTCTCGTTCGATACCTTCGATGAGATCGCGGATTACCTGCGCAAAAACGCAGGCCCGAACGACCTCGTCCTCACCATGGGCGCCGGCAACATCAACACGGTCGGCCCGATGCTCATCAAGTAAATCCTTCGGCGGCTCTGTCTGTTTTCACGCACGCAGAGCCGCTTTTTTTCATCTCAAAGGAGGCTTTTCCCATGCCGAACGACCTGCAGAGCGATCTTTCCCGTCTCGTTGCGCGCATCGAGCGCGAGGACGCGCCGCTTGCCGCCGCCGACCCGTACCGGCCGTATTTTCACCTTGCCCCGCCGGTCGGCTGGATGAACGACCCGAACGGCCTGTGCCGCTGCGGCGAATGGTATCACGTGTTCTATCAGTACGGCCCCTTCGACCCCGAGGGCGGCGTCAAGCACTGGGGGCATTACCGCAGCCGCGACCTTCTGCGCTGGGAAAAGTGCCCGGTTCTGCTCTTTCCGTCCGATACATGGGACCTGCACGGCGTGTTTTCCGGCTCGGCGCTCGTCGAGGACGGCGTGATGTACCTCTACTACACGGGCAACGTGCTGTCCGCCGGAGCGCACGACTACATCACCTCCGGCCGCGGCCACAACACCGCGCTCGCGGTCTGCCGCGACGGACTGACCGCCGAGACAAACGAGCTGCTGATGGAAAACCGCGACTATCCTGCCGGGCTGTCCTGCCATGTCCGCGACCCTAAAGTCTGGGCGCAGGACGGAAGATACTACATGGTGCAGGGGGCGCGGACGCTGGACGATCGGGGCGAGGTTCTGGTATTTGAAAGCACGGACAAACGCCGCTGGACGCACATCAACACCATCCGGACGCCCGCGCCGTTCGGCTATATGTGGGAATGCCCCGACCTGTTCGAGCTCGACGGGCAATGGTTCCTCTGCTGCTCGCCGCAGGGCGTGCCGCACGAGAAAAAGCGCTTTCAGAACACCTATTCCTGCGGATTTTTCCCGCTTTCGGGCGATTTCCGCAGCGCGTGCACGCTCGGCGCGTTCATCGAGCTTGACTGCGGCTTCGACTTCTACGCGCCGCAGAGCTTTCTCGACGGCGCGCGGCGCATCCAGTTCGGCTGGATGGGCATGCCGGACGCGCCCTGCGGCAATCCCGCGACCGTCGCGTGCGGCTGGCAGCACTGCCTGACCGTGCCGTGCGAGCTGACGCAGCGCGGCGGCAGACTGCACCGCTATCCTGTGAAGGAGCTGGAGCAGCTGCGCGAAAAGCCGGTTTCTCCTGAAAACGCGCATATTTTCGACATGGAACTGCGAATTTTTTGCCCCGGAAGGCTTGTCATACGCGGAGCCGCTGTGGTAGAATGGAGCGATGACGAGGTCATCCTGTCGCTCAGCGCCGTGAGCGGCGCAGGCCGCACGGTACGCTATGCCCGGACGCAGGCGCAGACCATGCGCATCCTTGCGGATGCCTCGTCGCTCGAAATCTTTATCAATCACGGCGAGACTGTGCTCACGACGCGCTATTATCCCGACCCGGCCGCGCGCGGCGTCGTTCTGGACGGCGGTACGGCACAGCTCTGGAGTATAAACAGAATGGAGATCATGGATGGCATTTCCCGGTAATCAGTACAAGATCCTGGCTCTCGACCTCGACGGCACGCTGCTGAACGAGAAAAACCAGGTCTCACCCCGAGATGCACAGGCAGTGCGCCGCGCCCAGGAGCGCGGCGTTCAAATCGTACTCTGCACAGGCAGAAATGTGCGCGAGGTGCGTGCGTTCAGCGACCAGCTGCTCGCGCCGCCCGACTGGCTCGTCACCTCGAGCGGTGCGGCCGTACAGCGGCCGCAGGATGCAGAGCCGCAGTTTTTCAGCAGTCTGAGCCTGACGCACTGCGAGGATATTCTTGCGCTCTGCGAGGAATTCGAGACCGACCCCTGCCTGTATACCACGCAGTCGCTGTACTACGGCGGCGCATTCCGCGCGCTCCTGCGCCATCTGGAGCAGGGCGGACAGATCGTCATGAACGAGGCGGACGAAGGCTACTTTTATCTGGACAGCCATGAAAAATGGCTGAAGGCGCTCGAAAGCGAGACGCTTCCGTTCACAAAGGCCGTACTCTATCCCTCGCACGATATTTCCGATCTGCTGGTCAGCCGCCTGAAGCACATGGGCAGCTTTGAAATCGCGCCGTCCGTGATGTTCGGCGGCGAGCTGCACAATATCGAGATCAACCGCCGAGGCGTGAACAAGGGGCAGGGACTGCGCTGGCTCGCAAAGGAGCTCGGCTGCACGATGGAAAATCTGGCCGCGATCGGCGACAGCGACAACGATCTGACCATGCTGCGCGCGGCCGGACTGGGCATCGCGATGGCAAACAGCAGAAAAAACGTTCGTCTGACAGCGGATGCCGTGACCGGCAGCAACACGGAAAACGGCGTCGCGCAGGCGATCGAGCGCTATATTCTGGAGGAAAAGCTATGAAAAAAGCAGTTGCGATCGGTGAGCTGCTCATCGACTTCGTGCCGCAGCAGAAGGGCTGCGCGCTCGACGAGGTGCAGCAGTTCGAGCGTGTGGCAGGCGGTGCGCCCGCCAATGTTGCGACGGCAGTCGCGCGGCTCGGCGGCGAGGCGAAAATGATCTCGCAGGTCGGCGAGGATGCCTTTGGCACGCACATCCTCAAGGTTCTGCGTGCGGCAAATGTGGACATTTCCTCGGTTTTTCGCACGAATCACGCCAATACGGCGCTTGCCTTCGTCTCGCTCGACGCGGCGGGCAACCGTGAGTTCTCCTTCTACCGCAATCCCTCGGCCGACCTGTTCCTTGACGAAAAACAGATCACGCCCGAAATGTTCGAAGGCTGCGCGGTCCTGCACTTCTGCTCGGTCGATCTGGTCGATTATCCGGTGCGCGGCGCACACCGGCGCGCCATCGAGCTTGCAAAGCAGGCCGGAGCCTTCATCTCCTTCGACCCGAACGTCCGCCTGCCGCTCTGGAGCAGTCCGGCGGACTGTCAGGCGGCGATACGGCAGTTCCTGCCCTGTGCGGATCTGGTCAAGCTGAGCGATGACGAGATCGAATTCGTCACCGGCTGCGCCGACGAACGGGCGGCAGCGGAAAAGCTGTTCGCCCTCGGCGTCCGCATGGTGGTCGTGACACGCGGCGCGAATGGCTCGGCGGCGTATACGCCGTCCTGCCATGCGGAGACCGCGACGATCTCCGTGCCCGTCACGGACACGACCGGCGCCGGCGACTCGTTCATCGGCTCGTTCCTCTATCAGCTGACGCGCGACGGCGTTTCCGCAGACGAGCTTGCCTCGCTTTCCGAACAGACGCTCGCAGAATATCTGCGCTTTTCCGCACGCTGCGCCTCCTTCACCGTTCAGCACAGAGGCGCTGTCATGCCGACGCAGGCGGACCTGCGCGCGGCCTGTCCCGGCTGAACGCCGCATCCCGTTCTGCATTTTCGCTGAACGGGATGTAATTTTATACATTTTTGCGTTTTTCCTTTACTTTTTCGCCCGCATCGGGTATACTGTATGAACATTTTACCGGCAGCATCACCTGTTTCGCTGCCGCAGGAAAGGATCGCCATGTCAAATAAACTTCGCGGCAAAGGCCTGCTTCTCGTAGGCTTTACCCTGTTTTCCATGTTTTTCGGGGCCGGAAACCTGATATTCCCGCCGTTTTTAGGCGCTGAGGCCGGACAGAATGCCTGGGCGGCTCTCGCCGGCTTCGCGGTCAGCGCGATCGGCCTGCCGATTGCCGGCGTCATCGCGGTCGCGCGCGCCGGGAGTCTGGGCGCACTCGCCTCGCGGGTGCATCCGCGCTTCGCGCTCGTGTTCACGATGCTGATCTACCTGTCCATCGGCCCCTGCCTCGCGATCCCGCGCACGGCAAGCACCTCGTTTCAGATGCTCGCGCCGCTCATCGGCAGCGAGGGAAGTCATCAGCTGCTCTATTCGGCGGTTTTCTTCGCCGCGGCGTTCGCAGTCGCTCTCCATCCCGAAAAGCTGACCGACCGTCTCGGGCGCGTGCTCTGCCCGACGCTCATCGTTCTCATCCTCGTGCTGTTCGGCGCCTGTCTCGTGCATCCGGTCGCGCCGCATTATGCCTCCCCGGCGGCTGAATATCAGTCCCTGCCCGCGCTGAGCGGCATTCTGAACGGCTATCAGACGATGGACACACTCGCCGCGCTCAACTTCGGCGCGGTCATCGCCCTCAACATCCGCACGCGCGGCATTGATGAGGAAAGCGAGGTCCGACGCGGCACGATCTCCGCCGGTCTGATCGCCGGAGCGCTGCTGCTCGCCGTTTATTCCATGCTCACCCATGCGGGCGCGCTGTCCGGCGCGGCCTTTCCCGGCGGCGCGACCGGCGCGGACACGCTGACCAGCCTCGCGCTCGGCCTGTTCGGCCGGGGCGGCCAGATGCTGCTCGCAGCGATCTTCGTGATCGCCTGCTTCAACACCTGCGTCGGCCTGATCTCGTCCGTCGGCCAGTATTTTCACGAGCTGCTGCATCTCCCCTATCCTGCCGTTGCCGCCTTTTTCGCCGTGACGAGCATGCTCATCTCCAATCTCGGCCTTGCCGGCATCATCCGCCTGTCCACGCCGGTCCTGAACGCCGTTTATCCGATCGCCATCGTGCTCATCGCGCTCTCGTTCGCCCCCTTCGCCGCGAAAAAGTGCGCGGTCTGGCCGCTCACGATCGCCTGCACCGCGGTGCAGAGCGTATGCGCCGCCCTGCCGCTCGGCCCGCTTTCCTCTCTCGCGAACGCGCTCCCGTTCTCCTCTCTCGGCTTCGGATGGCTGCTGCCTGCCGCCGCCGGTCTGGTGCTCGGACTTGTGCTCCCCCAAGCAGAACAAGCATAAAAAAGACCTTCCGTTACGGTTTGTGAACCGCTGCGGAAGGTCTTTTTCTGTTATCAAAAACTGCGGCGTTTTCGGCGCAGTCTATTTTTTCAGGAGTGCGCGGCGGCGCTTGTAATCCGGCATGTACTGCCCGACGAGCGCCCAGAAATCCGGTCCGTGGTTTTTATGAACGATGTGCGCCAGCTCATGCACGACGACGTAATCGACCGCCTCCTCGGGGTACTCCATCAGCCGCCAGGAAAAGCACAGACTGTTTTTCCCGCTGCACGAGCCGAACCGCGTCCGCGCAGAGGTGATGCGGATGCCGGTCGGGCGCAGCCCCATGATCGCGGAATAGTGCCGCACCTTCGGCGGTATTTCGCGCACCGCACGCTCCGCCAGTGCACGCGCCCGCGCTTCATCCGGCTCGGGATGCGCCTCGGCAAGCGTGCGCTGATGCGCGAGCGCACGCGCGATCCAGTCCGCGTGCTCGAACACAAAGCGGTCGATCTCGCGCTTTGCAAGGCGCAGCGGCGCACGGACGATGACGCGGCATTCGCGCGTCACCTGCACACTCAGCGTTTTCCGCCGCGAGCGGACGAGTTCATACTCCGTCATGCCTTCTCCCCTGCGTCGAGATGGCGGTTATAGCAGAACATCGCGACCGATACGCCGCAGATCACGATATAACCCAGCACGCTCAGCCCGTCCGGTATCTGGCCGAACATGAAAAAGCCGAGGACTGCGGAGAACAGCACCTGCGTATAATCAAATACCGAAATCTCCTTGGCCGGGGCGTGCAGATAGGCGAGCGTCACGCCGAACTGGCCGAGCGTTGCCGCCGCGCCCGCGCCCATCAGACACATGAACTGAGCGAACGTCATCGGGTGGAAGTCCGCAATAACGAACGGCAGCGCCGTGAGCGTGGAAAACGCAGAGAAAAAGAACACGATGCGCGCGCTTTTCTCCTTCCTCTTGCTCAGCGCGCGGACAAAGGTATATGCCGCACCGGCGCCCATGCCGCCGAGCAGACCGATGACCGCCGGAAAGGCGTCCGCCGAGAAGCCGGGCTTGATGATGAGCATCGCGCCGCCGAACGCCGCGAGCACGGAGAGATACTGCCAGATATTCGCGCGTTCCTTGAGCAGGAAAAGCGAGAACAGGATCGCGAAAAACGGCGACATTTTGTTGAGGATGTTCGCGTCCGCGAGAACCAGATGGTCGATGGCGTAATAGTTGCAGAAGATACCGAGCGTGCCGCAGGTCGAGCGCAGGATGAGCAGAGGAAGGTTGCCCTTCTCCCACTTAAAGCCGCATTTTTCGCGTCTGAGCACGATCGCCGCGACCGTGACCGCGACCAGATTGCGGAACAGCGATTTCTGTGTGAACGGCAGATCGCCCGCGAGGCGCACGAACGCCGTCATGAGCGCGAAGCCGAACGCCGAGAGCATGATATAGCCGATGGCCTTGCTCTTGTTGGAAAGCATAGCTTTCTCCTCCCCTTTTTTCTGCTGCGGCAGTGCGCCGCAGCATTTGCTTTTTGTTCTTTTTTATTGTATCACGCTCAGCCTGCTGAGTAAAGGCATTCTCCTCGGAGCGTGCCGGCAGCGGACTGCTGCACCGTGATGCGTGCGCGGGAACGCATTTTCTACCTTCATTTTTCCTGTTTTTGCCTTCATTTACGAAAGCGCTTACATTGCATTTTCCGCAATACGTTGCGGAATCCATGTACGCCCGCCCGCTTTACGCGAACTTGATTCACGTTAATTCTTTGTTAATACTGCACAAAACACTGGTGATAAAATGGCGGTGTATGTAAAAAATGTCGTTTTCCTCTTGCAAACCGTGCGGCAAGGTGCTATGCTGAAGTCAAGCCGGAGGAAATGAAAATCCGAATCTTTTCCGGCTGGAATTTGTGAAAACAATGTAAGCGTTTGCATAGAATTGCAAGGGAGGCGAATTATGGATACCCCAACGATATACGATGTTTCCCGTCTCTCCGGCGTTTCCACCGCGACCGTTTCCCGTACGTTCACCGCGCCCGACCGTGTCCGCGAGGAAACACGCCGCAAGGTCCTCGCCGCCGCCGAGGCGCTCGGCTATCAGCCCAGCGCGATCGCGCGGGCCATGGCGCGGCAGCAGACCGACAAGATCGCGTTCCTCATCTGCAAAAAGGACGCGACCATCCTCGACGAGTTCTATGCGAGCATCTGCGAAGGCGTGATGCGGCGCGCGAACAGCACCTCCTACCAGCTGCTCATCTCGACCGCCGCCGACTGGCAGCGAACCGGACAGAGCAAGCAGATCGAGGGCGTCATCCTCGCAGGCGATGCCGAGCCGTCCCTCATTTCGAGTTTTCAGCGGCAGGGCGTCGCAGTCGTGCTCGTCAATCACCGCGCGAGCGGCTTCGAGCTGCCGAGCGTGGTCGCGGACGAGCAGAACGGCGCACGGCAGGTCATCGACCACCTCACCGCCTACGGCCATCGGCGCATCGCGCTCCTTGCCGGACGGTTTTCCTCTTACATCACGAGCGTCCGCTACAACGCCTTCCTCACCGCCATGCAGGAGCACGGCATCTCGGTAGACGACTCGGGCATCGTGATGTGCGGCCGCGACGTTGAGAGCGCGACGCAGGCATCTGTCGAGCTGCTCCGCCGCCCCGAACGCCCGACCGCGGTATTCGCGTTCAATGATGTACTCGCCGCCGGCGTCATCAAGGCCGCGACCCGGCTCGGACTCCGCGTCCCCGATGATGTCGCTGTCGTCGGCTTCGACGATTCCTCCTCCTGCACGCTGCTTACGCCCGAGCTTTCCTCGGTGCACGTGGACTGCCGGAGGATGGGCGAGATCTGTCTCGAACAGCTCACCGCCCTGCTGAACGGCGACACCGAAGTGCCCCGGCTGACGGTCGTTCCCGTCTCGCTGCGCACGCGCGCTTCGTCCATAAAATTGTAATGATGCAGGAGACGCTTTCCTGCTCGATAAAGGAGGAGATCATGTGAAACGTAAAAAGAGGATCGGAACGGCTGCGAAGGCGGTCGGATGTGCAGTTCTGCTGATGATCTCGCTGTTCCCGATCTACTGGCTGCTCGCCATGGCGATCCGTCCGACCGACGAGATGAGAGGCCATATCGCTCTTATCCCGCAGTCGCTCACCGGCATGCACTTTGCGCAGCTGTTCACCTCGGAAAACTTCGGTCAGGCGATCATGAACAGCCTTCAGACCACGTTCGGCTCGCTCATCATCTCGCTTCTCGCCGGCATCTGCGCGGCCTACGTCATCGCGCGACGCCGCTTCCGCTTCGGCCTGAAAAAGCCGATGACCTACTGGGTCCTGCTCGTCCGCGTGCTTCCCCCGGTAGCCTTCACCATTCCGCTCTACATCATGTTCAACCGTCTGGGTGTCCTGAACACCAAGCTGCCCGTCATGCTCGCCTGCGTGCTCATCAACGTACCGCTCATCATCTGGTTCCTCATCAGCTTCTTCCAGGATCTGCCCGAGGAGATCGAGGAGAGCGCGAAGGTCGACGGCGCGACCGAGTGGCAGCTGTTCTGCAAGATCGTGCTCCCGCTCGTGGCGCCCGGCATCGCGGCGGTCTCCATGCTCAGCTTCATGTATGCCTGGAACGAATACACCTACACCGTTATCTTTACCCGCATCCCGGCCAACAACACCGTTCCCCTCGCGCTCGCCCTGCTCAACACCGAGGACAACCTCACGAACTTCGGTCTCGTCGCGGCAGGCGGCGTCATCTCGGTCATCCCGATCACCCTGTTTGTCATCTTTGCACAGAACTACTTGATCTCCGGACTGTCAAGCGGCGCTGTCAAAGAATAACAATACCGCGGCTTTGCCGCACCGATCCACAGAGAGAGTTCCAGAGAGTTATGATTGGAGGAAAAATCATGAAACGAAGATTACTGGCAGGCGCACTCGCAGCTACAATGGCACTGAGCATGACCGCATGCGGCTCCGGCGGCGGCTCGTCCGACACGCAGGGCAGCGGCTCGTCCGACGGCTCGCCCACCACGCTCAACCTCATCCTGCGCGCAGGCGCATATGCAGACGTCATCAAGGAGTGCCTCCCCAAGTTCGAAGAGGAGCACAACGTAAAGTGCGAAGTACAGGAGCTTTCCGAGTCCGACCTGTATTCCGGCATCGCCCTCGACGCCATCAACCAGAAGGGTTCCTACGACCTGTGCATGGTAGACGGCTCGTGGATGGCTGAGTTCACCGAAAACGGCGTGCTCGCCAACCTGTCCGACCTCGGCTACGAGCTCGACGACGACATCATCCCGGCGACCACCTCGATCTGCTATGTCGGCGACGACGTTTACCTCGCTCCTTACTACGGCAACGTTACCGTCCTCATGCTCAACAAGGAGAACGTTAAGGCCGCAGGCTACACCGCAGACACCATCGAGTCGCTCGACGACGTGCTCGCCGTCTGCGAAAAGGCAAAGGCCGACGGCAAGAAGGGCTTCATCTACCGCGGCGACAGCCAGAACAACACGGTAGTCGACTTCCTGCCGATCCTGCTGAGCTACGGCGGCTGGGTCATCGACGACAGCAACAAGCCGACCGTCAACACCCAGGAATTCAAGGACGCCATGAACTTCTACCTCAAGCTCATCGCTACCGGCGAAGCACAGGTCAAGGATGACCTCATCGCATCGGTCGACACCGGCGCCGGCACCATGGGTATCGGCTGGCCGGGCTGGTACACCCCGACTGCTGATTCCACCGCGGACTACATCGCCCTCTCCGGCGCAGTATCCAAGGGCGGCGAGACCCACAACGCGAACGTTTACGGCATCTGGACCATCGGCATCCCGGCCAACAGCCAGAATCAGAAGCTCGCAGCCGAGCTGCTGACCTACCTGATGGACAAGGACGTTCAGAAGTCTACCGTAGACAAGGGCGGCGTTCCGTGCCGTTACTCCAGCCTGCAGGACCCCGAGATCCTCAAGACCTATCCGCAGTACGAAGTCGTATGCAAGGCGCTTGAAGGCGGCGTTTACCGTCCGGTCATCGCAGAATGGACCCAGTTCTACACCATCCTCGGCACCGAAATGGACAATATCATCAACGGTGTCAAGACCGTTGACCAGGGACTTGCTGACGCACAGTCTCAGCTGGAGACGCTGATGGCAGGCTGATGCCCCATCTCCCCTCCCTTTCTATGAGGCATATCGCCTCGACTAACGGATGAAGAGCAGCCGGGTGCGGCTCACAGACCGCTGCACCCGGCTGACTTTTTCCTCAACCTCCCGGAATTGCGAGGCCAGAATTATGAAACGAACCCACACCAAACTCAATACCGCCGAAGGCCAGACCAAACGTTTCGGTGTCGGCATGCTTTCCCCGACCGTCGTCATCCTGCTGATCATGACGGCCTATCCGCTCATCTTTACCTTCTTCTACAGCTTCACCAACTACAACCTGCTGCGCAATCTGCGCTCGCCGGCCAAGATCACCGTCTTCCAGAACTATGTCAAGCTGCTCAAGGACCCCTATTTTCAGCAGTCCATCTGGAACACCGTCAAGTTCACCATCTTTGCAGTTATTTTTGAGATGCTCATCGGCTTTGCAATGGCACTGTTCGTCAACAGCCTGCACAAGGGTCAGAAAACCATGCGTACCCTGCTGCTGCTGCCTTATCTGCTGCCGACCGTTACGGTAGCGCTGAGCTGGCGCATGATGCTCTCCCCCAACTACGGCATCGTCAATCAGGTCCTGCAGGCGCTCCACCTGCCGGTCTTCAACTGGTTTTCCGATATTCGCACGGCGTTCGGCATGCTCGTCCTCATCGACGTATGGCAGAGCGCACCGTTCGTGTTCCTGCTGCTGTACGCAGCGCTCCAGAGCGTTCCCCAGGGTCAGTATGAGGCCGCGCGCATCGACGGCGCGAACTCACTGAAGATCCTGTTCTACGTCACCATCCCCAACATCAAGAACAGTCTTGCGCTCTGCGCTCTGCTGCGCACCATCGACAGCTTCCGTCTGTTCGACAAGGTAAACCTGCTGACCGGCGGCGGCCCCGCCAACAGCACCTCCACCATCACGCAGTACCTCTACAACTACGGCATCAAATCGCTCGACTTCGGCTTCGGCAGCGCCGGCGCCATCGTCATGACCATACTGGTCCTCATCCTTTCCAGCGTTTACATCAAACGCGCGATCTCCTGACTGCCTATGAAACAGGATACTACCGAATTACGGCTCACCTTCATCAACGTGGGCTACGGGGAAGCGATACTCATCGACGCCCCGGACGCGGCCCGGCCGGACGGACGCTTCTATGCGCTCATCGACGGCGGCAGCGCTGCGGACAGCGAGTTCGCCGACCGCACAAGCGGCCGCATCCGCGCAGAGGAGTATCTCGCCCCGCTTCCGCGGCTCGACCTCGCGGTCAGCACGCATATCCACGAGGATCATCTCTGCGGTCTGCTCCGCGTGTGCCGCGATCATCCTCCCTCTGTGCTGCGGCAGACCCTGCCGCCCGGCTTTTACCGCTCGCTTCATCCGCTCGGCGACGCCTCCGCGCGCAATCTGTCCGAGCGCAATTTTCTCGCGGCGCTCGATGACTATCGGAAGCTGTGCGCCCTTGTCGAGCAGCATGGCGGTTGCATCGAACAGAGCCTTGCGGGCGATACGCTGACGCTCGCGCCCGGCCTCACCGCCGAGGTGCTCGCCCCGTCGGGGGCGCACGCCGACGTGCTCACTGCGTCCATGCAGGAGCTTTACCGCACGCCGCAGGGCGTGCCGGAATTCCGCGAAAAGCTGGACGCGCTCGACGCCTCGATGAATAATTTCAGCTTGATCCTGCGGCTGACGTTCGGCAAAACCCGCATTCTGCTGCCCGGCGACACCAACCGCGCCGGCTACGGCGGCATACCGCCCGAAAAGCTCGCCGCCGACATCTTCAAGGTCGGCCATCACGGTCAGCTCGACGGCGCGGACGCGGCGCTTGTAAATGCAGTCCGACCGCGGTTTTCCGTCTGCTGTGCATCGAGCGACCGCCGCTACAACAGCGCTCACCCCGACACCATGCGCCTGCTGAAGGACAGCGGCGCCGAACTTTACTTTTCCGACTGTCCCCCCGTGGACGGTCAGTCCATTCCGCCCCACCGGGCACTCGAATTCACCATCTGTGCGGACGGCGCGTCAAGCGCCCGTTATCTTCCCTGAGCGTCCGCCGATGTACAAGAGAAGGAGCAAGACATGGCTGAAGTAATCCTTAAAAACATCAAAAAGGTCTATCCGCATCAGGATGGCAAAAAGAAGAAGAAAAAGGGCGCGGAGGAGCGCAGGAGCAACCTCACCGTGACCGACGAAGGCGTACTCGCCGTGCATGACTTCAATCTTTCCATCAAGGACAAGGAGTTTATCGTTCTCGTCGGCCCGTCCGGCTGCGGCAAGTCCACCACCCTGCGCATGGTTGCAGGTCTCGAGGAGATCTCGGGCGGCGAGCTGTACATCGACGGCACGCTCGTCAACGACGTTGCGCCGAAGGACCGCGACATCGCGATGGTATTCCAGAACTACGCGCTCTATCCGCATATGACGGTCGCGGAGAACATGGCGTTTCCGCTCAAGCTGCGCAAGGTTCCCAAGGAGGAGATCGCGCAGCGCGTCGCGCAGGCCGCGAATATCCTCGGCATCACCGAGTATCTCGACCGCAAGCCAAAGGCGCTCTCCGGCGGCCAGCGGCAGCGCGTCGCCATCGGCCGCGCGATCGTGCGCGAACCCAAGGTCCTGCTCATGGACGAGCCGCTGTCCAATCTGGACGCCAAGCTCCGCAACCAGATGCGTGCCGAGCTCATTCAGCTGCGCCAGCGCATCGACACCACCTTTATCTACGTCACCCACGACCAGACCGAGGCGATGACCCTCGGCGACCGCATCGTCATCATGAAGGACGGTCTCATCCAGCAGATCGGCACGCCGCAGGAGGTCTTTAACCACCCGGCGAACCTGTTCGTTGCCGGCTTCATCGGAATGCCGCAAATGAACTTCTATAACGCCGAGCTCGTACAGGAGGACGGAAGGTATGCCGTCGTCCTCGACAGGGCAAAGGTTTTCCTCTCGGATGAGAAGCAGACAAATCTCAAGAAGAACGGCGTAAAGCCCGGCCCTGTCACCCTCGGCGTGCGCCCCGAGCACCTGCTGCTCACCGGCGATCCGAACGCGATGGTCTGCGGCACAGTGAACGTCAGCGAAATGATGGGCAGCGCGGTCCATCTCCACATCTCCGCCTGCGGCACGGATACCATCATCATCGTGCCGACCGCAGATCTTGAAAACGCGAACGCCTACGCCATCGGCTCGGAGGTTTCGTTCACCTTCAGCGGCGCCACCGCTCACCTGTTCGACCGCGAGACCGGTCTCAATCTCGAAGCTTGACCCTAACCTAATACCTCCCTTTTTCGTTTTCCGGTCTCAGTCCGGGCCGGAAAAGGCAAAGACCCCGCTGCGGTTTTATGCACCGCAGCGGGGTTCTTCTTTATGAGACCGGCGCCGCAAACAGGCTGCTCTGCCTGTCTGTGCCGCCGAACAGCTCGTTATACTGTACGGTCTGATACTGTCTGATGAGGTCGGTCATTTCTGTCGTCTCGAGGTGGCTGTATGCGTTGCCCTCGCTGTCGAAATAGCCGGCAAACGTCATCGCCGGAATGGTCTTCGTCAAATTCCAGAGATAGGAGCCGAACGCGCTCGTCTGAATGCCTGCGTCGCGCAGAACGTACTGCGCGAGGAAGTTCAGGCTCGTGATGCCCGGCTTTTCGCCGGTCAGCGGGTAGTTCGCCCAGATGACGAACGGTACCTTGAACTTATCCATGTACTGCTCCATGGTCATGCCGTCCTCCGAGACGCCGTAGGCCATGTCGAGAAATTCCTGTTCGACCGACGGCTGATGGTCGCCGAACATGACGATGATGGTCGGCTCGGTCTGCTGCTCGAAATACTCGACGAGCTGACGGAACGCCTCATCGGTCTTGTTCGCAAGCGTCAGATACTGCTCCGCCTTGGGATACGCTCCCGGCGCATCCTCGACGGTCACTTCGGCCGGATAATCCTCGACCGTATACGCGCCGTGGTTCTGGATGGTGACGTTGAACAGGAAAAGCGGCGTGCCCTCCTGCTTGTGCTCGAACTCCCAGATGACCTGCCTGAAATCCGAGTCATCGCTGACGTAGCCGTGCTCGTCGGTCTGCGGAACATCCATATCGTCGCCGCACTTGAACGAGTCAAAGCCAAGGCGCGGATATGCTATATTGCGCTGCCACGAGGTCTTTTCGCCCGGATGGAAGGCGCGCGTTTCGTAGCCGTATCCCTTCAAAAGCGTCGCGAGCGAGTCGGACGCGCCGAGGATGTACTGCTGATACGGGATGCTGCCCGACGGCAGGAAGGCCATCGAATCGCCCGTCAGAAACTCAAACTCACTCGTGCTCGTGCCTGCGCCGAACACAGAGGTATAGGCATGGCCGACGACCGCGTTATCCAGACTTTTGATGTAATCCATCGTGCTCTCGCTCAGCGTTATGTTGCCGAAATCCTCGAAATCTGCCCAGGACTCGTTCATAATGGCGAGGATGTTCGGGTGCTGCGCCGAAACCGCGGGCAGCGGATCGGCTTTCGCTCCGCTCACGATAGCCGAGACGGTCTCCGGCGCCGTATCCTCCGGCTGCTCGACCTCCATGAACTCGGTATTGCGCAGAAACTCCGCAACCGCGCCGCTCGAGCGGTATACGCTCGTCTGGTCCCAGACGTCGGTCTTGACGCCGAACAGGCCGAGCAGCTGCGGATGCAGCACCGGAATGAGGCAGATCGCACCGGCAAGCACCATCATCATGCGGCGGCGGAAGCCGCCGGGTGCGACGCGGAAGCGGTCCTCACCGTACTGATGGCGCAGACTCCACGCGAGCACCACGAGCAGGATGACGCCCACGACCATCTCCCAGGTCACCGCAAACTGATAGCTGTCCGCGACAGCTGCGGCGGTGCCCAGCGCGGAGAAGTCCCACGGCAGGATGGGCGTGCCGCGGAAGTTCGAGACAAAATAATTTGCCGTACCCCACGCACCTGCCAGCAGATGCAGCAGCACGCTGAACCGCGCGACATGGCCGAACAGGCCGCACGCGAGCCAGTAGATCGCGCCGAGACAGATCCAGTTCGCAAGCGCCGCACCGGGATTGATCTCCCACGGCATCGCGCCGAAAAAGAACTGCATCAGCCAGAATGCGGTGAGCGGCGAGATCAGCAGCACAAGAATCCGCTCCCTGCGGCAGCGGCTCGCCTGCTTCCATGCCGTCCTCCCCTGCGCCGCAAGGTTTTTCACCCGGCGTGCTAAGGATAAAATGAGTTTTTTCATACATTTCTCCCCGATTTTTCACAGTATGTCAAGTCGTAAATTCTATCTTCCACAAGTGCGAAATTATACACGAAAATCAGAGAAATGTCAAGTTTATGTAAAAATGAACCTGTAAAAAGTGACAAAACGGAATGCAGCTTTCTCCCGTTCGGACAGGACTTTCCGTATATTTCCGACATTTCGCCTCGGAAATGCGGCAAAAAGCGGCGCTTCCGCGCCGGGATTTTTTCGCAGTTTGCACGAATTCAAATGATTTTTTCGTCTAACTGACGATTTTTTGCGCAGGATTTTTCCTCAAACGCAACAAATCCCCGTGATCTTACGATCACGAGGATTTATATGGCGGAGACGGAGAGATTTGAACTCTCGCGCCGATTTCTCGACCTACTCCCTTAGCAGGGGAGCCCCTTCACCAGCTTGGGTACGTCTCCATGTCAAGTTATGCAGTTTTCGTGGTTTTTCCTGCCCGTTTCAGCTAAATAAAAAATTTGGCGGAACGGGTGGGATTCATTTTCTGCGGAAAATCCACGGCGGTTGCAACATGCCGCCGGCATATTGCCAAGAGCCGCCTTTCGAATCCCAGACTCACCCGGTTCCATAAATGGCGGAACGGGTGGGATTCGAACCCACGCGCCCTTTCGGACAAACGGTTTTCAAGACCGCCTCGTTATGACCGCTTCGATACCGTTCCGTGTCTTGCCCGATAAGCAAGATTTATTATACAGCATCAGACGTCTTATGTCAACTCTTTTTTGCGAATATCTGAAAAGAAACTGCCCGGAGCTTCTGCTCCGGGCAAAACGGTGCTTATCCATTCAGCTTTTCCCGCCATTCCTTTTCCCTGAAGCCGGGAAGCGCGAAGTCCTCCCCGATGAGCAGCGGACGCTTGACGAGCATGCCGTCGGTCGCGAGCAGCGCGTACTGCTCGTCCTCGCTCATTTCGGGCAGACGATCCTTGAGGCCGAGCGCCTTGTACTGAAGGCCGCTCGTATTGAAAAACCGCTTGAGCGGCAGACCGCTGCGGCGGTGCCAGTCGCGCAGCTCCGCCTCGGTCGGGTTGTCCGTTTTGATGTCGCGCTCCTCAAAGGAGATTCCCTGCTCTTCCAGCCATTTTCTGGCCTTTGCGCAGGTCGAGCATTTGGGGTAGCATACAAAAAGCATATGGTCTCCTCCTCATTCCGCGTGATCTGCGTTTCTCGAGCACAGCACGAAAAGCTGCGCGAGCACATAGATGCAGGCCGCTGCCGACAGGCCGCTGCGCAGCAGCATCTTGCCCGGCCACGCGACCGAGGTCACGCCCATCAGACGAGCGAGGCCGTAGCCGCCGAGGTCGGAGAACGACATGACTGCCGCGAGCGCACCGAACAGCGCGAGCAGCATCGGCTGCGGACGGCCGTAGAGCAAACGCGCGATCTGGTAGAACGCGAGCACGAGCATGACGTCCGCGAGCAGGCCGAACGCAAACAGCGGCAGGCGCGGGTCGGTGCAGGTCATGCGATAGTTGACAAGCAGGTGCAGCGCGCTCCAGAACAGCGGCAGCAGCACGCATTTCGCCGCATCCGACGTCATGTAGGACGCGCCCTGCGCCTTGGTGAAGGCGATCATGCACACGCCGCTGCCGATTCCCGTGATCGAGTAGACGATCTCGAGTACATGCGACCACAGCGCCGCGCCTTCCTCCTGCGCGGTAAAGGTGAAGCAGAGATAGCCTGCGCTGCCGGCGATGAGCAGCAGCCCGGCGATGACGGCTGTCATGCGGAACAGCGCGTGATCTGTGCCGAGCAGCTTTTCAAACGGCACGCTTTCCTTCTCGCGCAGCGGCGCGGCAAGTACGCCGTACAGCACGGCGCACAGCACGAAGAACACAGCGCAGACCCATACCCACGGACTGCCTGCCGTCGGCAGACCGCTGTCAACGTCAAAGCCGTTCAGCAGATGCAGCGCGCGCAGGCCGATGCCGGGAATTGCGAGCGCCGCCGCTGCCAGCGGCAGAAGCTTCGTTTTATTCATTTGGTCGTTCCTCCAGTAAAAAGCTCGTTTTCCTGCTGCCGCGTGCAGCAGGCGATACCGTGTTCAGTATAGCACATTCTCCGGCCGTCGGCAAGCAAAAGGACCGCACGCTGTGCGGTCCTTTGAGATAACATTTCGCGGAAGTCTTTAGAAACGGCTGTTCTTGGGCATATTTGCGGCTTCCTGAGCGGTAAATTCGGTGTTTGCCGGCGTTTGCTTCTTCATGCCGAACTTGAGCAGGATCGGCGTGACGAGCGTGGTGACGATAACGACCAGAACGATCGGCGGGAACATATGCGGATCGATCAGGCCGGCCTGCTCGCCCTTCTGCGCAACGATCAGCGCAACCTCGCCGCGCGATACCATGCCCAGACCGATGGAGAACGCATCGTAGGTCTGGAAGCCCATCAGCTTTGCGCCGAGGCCGCAGCCGACGATCTTGGTCAGGATCGCGATAATGGTCAGCACGACCGCGAAGCCGAACATCTGGACGGTCAGGCCCTCCAGATTGGTCTTGATGCCGATGGACGCGAAGAACAGCGGAGAGAACAGCATATAGCCGAGCACGTTGGTCTTGCTTGCGACATAGTCGCGCACATCAGCCAGCGAGCAGAGGACGATGCCGGCGAAATATGCGCCGGTGATGTCGGCGATGCCGAAGAAGCGCTCTGCAACGTAGCTCATCAGCAGGGCGAACGCAACCGCATAAATCGCGATGCGGCGGTGCTTGTGCCATTTCTGCTCCATCTTGAGGAACGCCTTGTACATGATCAGGCCGACGACCGCAACGAATACGAAGAATGCTACAATGCGGGTCAGAACGAACAGCGGGCGTACCGAAGGATCGGTCAGCGCGCTCAGAATGGTCAGGACGATGATGCCCAGAATATCGTCAATAACGGCCGCGCCCAGTATCGCTGTGCCGACCCGGCTTTTCAGCTTGCCCATCTCGCGCAGCGTCTCGACCGTGATCGAAACCGAGGTTGCGGTCAGAACGACGCCGATGAACGCCGCCTTGATCATGTTCATCTGATCGCTCGGGTTGTTGTCGAACGCAAGATAGCAGCCCATGCCGCCGAGAAGCGGTACGATGACGCCGATCATTGCAATGATGAACGAGGCGAAGCCGGTCTTTTTCAGCTCCTCCAGATCGGTATCCATGCCCGCATTGAACATCAGAATGATAACGCCGAGCTCAGCTGCCTTGACCAGGAAGTCAGTCTCGCCCACCCAGTTGAGCACACTCGGACCGACCAGAACACCGGCGATCAGTGCGCCGACGACCTGCGGCATGTGAACTCGTTCGCTCGTCAGACCGAAAACTTTCGTCGACAGCAGGATGATCGCTATCGTCAGAAGATAATCGTAAGACATTATTTTTCCACCTTTCTGCCTGAGAAGCGGCGGCGGTGAACCCCCGTTTCTCTTATATTATTCGGCGCGGCTGTCACAGTTCCTCTCAGCTGGCCGGTCGTGCGCACGGTCTGCTGTTCCTCTCGGCCGTGCTTCGGGGATGGTACGCGGACGGCGGTCTCCGGTCGCTGTCGGTATCTCCCGATTACTTATATAATTATACATCTTTTTTGCAAAACAGCACGTTAAAATACCTGAAATTCGTCCGTTGTTTTGTACGAAAAAAACAAAACCAAACTCGCTCAAACTGTGCGTTTTTTCGTCATGCACATTATTTTGCCGTTTTTCATCTGAACAAGCCGTTAAGAGCGCAAAAAAGCACCTCTGCCGCATCAACAGAAAAAACGCTTCTAAAAATATCGCATTCCCCCAGCGCAATAGAAAGCTGCCCCCGTCCGGGTCTCGGACAGGGGCAGGAATCTGTCGATAACGTCAATTCTATACCGAAGCAGCATTCGCGCAGCTGCGCGCGTGCAATAGAAATCGCACAGCGATTTCATCGAAACCGGGGGCGTGTACCTCGGTTTTGATACCTTAAGAGGGAGAAAGTTTCCGCACGGGAACTTTCGGACGACTCGTGTTCTGCACAGTCGGAACACAGATTGTCGGAAAAACGATAGTTTTTCGACAGTCTCTTACCGGCCGAACGACTTCAGCGCGCCGTACATTTCCGGACGACGGTCGCGGAATACACCCCACGAATGGCGCATCTCGCGGATCGCGTCGAGGTCGAAGGTGTGCGTCAGCACGCCCTCGTTTTCGCGGTCGGCCTGCTCGACGAGTGCGCCGGTCTCGTCCGCGATGAACGACGAGCCGTAGAAGGTCAGCGAAGAGGACTGCTGCTGATTATCCTCGCTCGGCTGAACGGTCTCGGTACCGATGCGGTTGGCCGCGATGAGCGGCATGATATTCGCAGCGGCATGACCCTGCATGCAGCGGCGCCAGTGCGGCATGGAGTCGCAGTCGAGGATGGGTTCCGAGCCGATGGCAGTCGGGTAGAACAGGATCTCCGCGCCCATCAACGCCATGCAGCGCGCGGACTCCGGGAACCACTGATCCCAGCAGATGCCGACGCCGATCTTCGCGTAGGCGGTGTCCCAGACCTTGAAGCCGGTGTCGCCCGGGGTGAAATAGAATTTTTCCTGATAGAAATGGTCGTCCGGGATGTGCGTCTTGCGGTACTGACCGAGAATAGAGCCGTCCGCGTCGATCACCGCGACCGTGTTGAACGTGGTGTTGCCGACGCGCTCATAATAGCTGACCGGCAGGACCACGCGAAAATCATGCGCGATCTTTCGAAGCTCGCGCACCGCCGGATTTTCCTCCAGCGTTGTCGCGAGATGATAGTTTTCATAGCTTTTTTCCTGACAGAAATACCAGTTTTCGAACAGCTCGGGCAGAAGGATGATCTGTGCGCCCTGCGACGCCGCCTCGCGCACCTTTTCCATCGCGTTTTCCAGACCGTAGGTCATCTGCACCGCTGCAACGGTTACTTTACTCATGTTATCTGCTCCTTACTTTTTCGGGATCTGCTGCGTGATGCAGTGAATATTGCCGCCGCCGATGAGAATATCGCGCGCCGGGATGGCGACGATCTCGCGCGTCGGGAACAGCTTCCGAAGGATCTCCTGCGCCCGCTCGTCGGCCGGATCGCCGAACGCCGGCATCACGACCGCGTGGTTCGCGATGTAGAAGTTGACGTAGCTTGCAGCAAGGCGCTCACCCGGCGTGCGCGTCGGCTCGCCCTCACACAGGTCAAGTCCTTCGCATTCCTCTGCGGTGATCGTGACCGGCTTCGGCAGCGGCAGTCTGTGCACCTTGATGCGGCGGCCCTTCGCGTCGAGCTCGGTCTCGAGCACGGCAAGGCTCGCCGCCGACAGCGCGTACTGCGGGTCGTCCTCGTCGTCCGTCCACGCGAGCACGACCTCGCCCGGCGCGGTAAACGCGCAGACATTGTCCACGTGCTCGTTGGTCTCGTCGTTGTAAATGCCGCGCGGCAGCCAGATCACCTTGCTGACGCCGAGATAATCGCACAGCACCCGCTCGATCTCCGCCTTCGTCAGGTCGGGGTTGCGGCCGGCGCTCAGCAGGCACGCCTCGGTGACGAGCGCCGTTCCCTCGCCGTCCGTATGGATGGAGCCGCCCTCGCAGATAAAATCGCGCTTGTCGTAAACGTCGTCCCCAAGCAGGTCGCAGAACTTGCGCGCCACGCGGTTGTCGTTCTCCCACGAGGGATACAGGCCGTCCACGTTGCCGCCCCATGCGTTGAAGCCCCAGTCGATGCCGCGGCGCTCGCCGCGGCTGTTTACGACGAAGGTCGGCCCGACGTCGCGCGCCCATGCGTCATCCGTCGCCATCACGACGAGCCGCACACGGTCGGGAAGCTGTGCGCGGGCGTTGTCGTACTGTCCCTCCGAGCACAGCACGGTCATGCTCTCGCTCTCGGAAATGGTCTCGATGACGCGCAGGAAGGCTTTGCGCGCCGCATAGGCGCCGTACTGCCAGCTGTCTCCGCGCTCCGGCCAGATCATCAGACAGCCCTCATGCGGCGCGAACTCCGCCGGCATGTAAAATCCGTCCTGTGAAGGTGTGGTATGCAATATCTTCATGTTTTTATACTCCGATCCGCTCATGGGCAATACCGCACAGCGGTGCTGCCTGTGATTTTTCGCTACCCTTAGATTACATCATTTCTCCCGTTCCTGCAACGCCTGTCTGCGCTTTTTCGGCTTTGGCGCAGGCAGTTCCTCATACATCGCGCCGATCAGCTCCGTCAGAAACTCCCTGTCGTCCACGTTCCCGACGAGCAGCATCGGCCTTGCGCCCTCATACGGCAGCTCACGCAGAGCCTCCGGCATGCGGCTGACCGCCGCCGGGACCGGTTTGATGAGCAGCCGGTCGTCGTAAATGCCGCCGATCACCCTTCCGCGATAGTAAAGGATGTATTCGCCCATCATCGCGCGGTGCGTGATCTCCTCGAGGCCGGAAAGCTGTCCCAGAATGAACCCCAGATATTCCCTGCTCGATGCCATGCTTCTCTCCCCTTCCCTGCGTTCTGTCTTTATCTTATCATACTGCTCCTCCCTCCGCAAGACCGTCCGGAACAGCCGCCGATTTCGATTCCGATCGTTCTGCTCCGGCTGTGTTGCAAAAAAATCGTTTTCATGTTATACTGTTTAATAATATGAATGCGAACCGCCGCACGCACACGGCGGAAAATCTACAACAAAGGGGGCCGTGCACTTTGAAGATCCAGGAAAGCGCGGAAAACTATCTGGAAGCTATTCTTGTTCTCATGCAGAAGAACGGTCAGGTGCGCTCGATCGACGTAGCGCATTATACCGGCTTCTCCAAGCCCAGCATCAGCCGAGCAGTCGGCCTGCTGCGCGATAACGGTTATGTTTCCATCGACCAGAATGGTCTGCTCGGTTTGACCGAGGCGGGTCTCAAGATCGCAGAGACCATTTACGAGCGTCACACCGTACTGACGGCATTTCTGACCGCCCTCGGCGTCGATCACGAGATCGCTGCGGAGGATGCCTGCCGCATCGAGCACGTTCTCAGTCCGGAGACCTTCGAAAAGCTCAAGGCGCACGCCAAAGAGTACATCGAAAACAAGCAGTAACACCGCAAACCCACGGCCGGCCGCAAGGCCGGTCCTTTATCTTTGAGACTGTCGAAAAACTTCGTTTTTCCGACAATCTGTGTTCTGACTTTGCAGAACACGAGCCGTCCGAAAGTTCCCATACGGAAACTTTCTCCCTCTAGAAGCATGAAAACCGAGGCGCATGTCCCCGGTTTTCATACGTTTGCTACGCAAACGCTTTTTTAATGCGCGCTGCCGCGCGATAACATCAACATCGTGAAAATAAACTTTATCGACATACCGAGGAGGCTCTTCATGCCGCAGACGACCGAAATTCTGCCGAACGGCTTATCGCTTTTACAGGACGACCGATTTTTCAAGCTCGGTCAGGACAGCGTCCTGCTCTCCGCCTTCGCGAAGATACGCAGGCGCGCCAAGGTCCTCGACCTCGGCTGCGGCACCGGCGCGCTCGCGCTGCTCTGCTGGCGCGAGGACCTCACCGTGACCGGTCTGGAGATACAGCAGGACGCGCTCGACCTGTTCCGCCGCTCGATCGAGCGCAACCGGCTCGAAAACGTCACAGCGCTGCACGGCGACCTGCGCCATATGCGCACGCTCCTGCCCCACGGCAGTATGGATTACGTCATCTGCAATCCGCCTTATTTCGGCCGGAACACCGGCGCGGCCGCCCCTTCGGCCGAAAAGCGCACCGCCCGGCAGGACATCTGCTGCACGGTCGAGGAGGTCGCGGTCGCGGCGTCCTTTGTCCTGCACACCGGCGGCAAGGCGGCCTTTGTGTTCCGTCCCGAACGGCTGTGGGTGCTGCTCGAGGCGCTCAGCCGCGTCCGTCTCGTCCCCAAGCGCCTGCGCTTCGTCCATCAGAACGCGCTCGCCGTTCCGAGCGCCGTGCTCGTCGAATGCCGCAAGGGCGGCAGCGCGGAGGGCCTCAGCGTAGAGCCGCCGCTGCTGGTCGAGAGCGAGGAATATCTGAAAATCTACGGCAAAACCGGCAGTTCGGACTGAAAAACGCCTGTCCGCTGCAATCATTTCATTTCTGACGATCCCGGAGGGATTCCACCATGTCTACACTCTACTTAGTCGCAACCCCGATCGGCAATCTGGGCGATCTTTCTCCCCGTGCACGCGAAATCCTCAGCACGGTCGACTTCATCGCCGCCGAGGACACGCGCGTTACGCAGAAGCTGCTGACCGCCTGTGAGCTTCCCCGCAAGCCGATGATCTCCTATTATGAACACAACCGCCGCGCACGCGGTGAAGTCGTGCTCGAGCGAATGCTCGGCGGCGAGACCTGTGCGCTCGTGACCGATGCCGGCACGCCGGCCGTCTCCGACCCCGGCGAGGATCTGGTCGCGCTGTGCGCCGAGCACGATATTCCGGTCATCCCGGTCCCCGGCTGCTGCGCTGCGGTCTGCGCGCTCGCCGCAAGCGGTCTGCCGACCGGGCGCTGGTGCTTCGAGGGCTTTCTTTCCGTGAATAAAAAGGTGCGGCGCGAGCATCTGGACGCACTCGAGGGTGAAAAGCGCACCATGATCTTCTACGAAGCGCCGCACAAGCTGTGCGCGACACTGCGCGACCTTGCCGCCGCCTTCGGCGAGGAGCGCCGTCTGTCGCTCTCGCGCGAGCTGACCAAGCTGCACGAGCAGACGCTCCGCATGACGCTCGGCGAGGCAAGGCGCTACTTTGACGAAAATGCGCCGCGCGGCGAATTCGTCCTCATCGTGGAGGGTGCGCCCGACGAGCCGGAGACCGAGCAGAGCGAGGAGGAGCGTCTTGCCGCCGCCGCGGAGGCTGTGCGCCGCCGCATCGAGCAGGGACAGACCCAGAAGGACGCCGTAAAGGCGGTATCCGCCGAGGTGGGCGTGAAGAAAAACGCGCTGTACCGCTACGTGCTGGAAAACGAATAAGAAAAAAACGGGCGCAGACAGGATGCTTGTGCCCGTTTTCTTTCTCAATGTCTGCACAGCGGACAAAATGTTCACACAACGAACAAATTGAAACCGTATAATAAATGCAACAAACGATAGCAAAGGCGGAATTCTTATGTCTACTATACTCATCGCAGACGACGAGGCGCGCATCCGCCGGCTCGTCAGCGACTTTCTCAAACGCGACGGACACACCATCCTCGAGGCGGCCGACGGCAAAGCAGCGCTCGAGCTGATCGAAACCCGCCGTCCCACGCTCGACCTCGCCATTCTCGATGTCATGATGCCGGGCATGGACGGCTTCGAGGTGCTGCGCGAGATACGCGAGCAGGAAAACGGCGAAAAACACCTGCCTGTCATGCTGCTGACCGCACGCGCCGAGGACGCCGATCAGGTGCGCGGTCTGGAGGGCGGCGCGGACGATTACGTCACCAAGCCCTTCTCCCCCATCGTGCTCGCCGCGCGCGTGCGCACCCTGCTCAAGCGCGAGGGCCGCGCAGCCTCTCCCCTCGAGATTATCGGTCTCCTGTCGGTCAACGAGCTGCGCCGCGAGGTGCTCGTCGAGGATCAGCCGGTCGACCTCACGCCGAAGGAATACGAGCTGCTCATCTATTTCAAGAACAACCGCTCGATCGCACTCTCCCGCGAGAGCATCCTGAACGCCGTCTGGGGCTACGACTACTTCGGCGACCTCCGGACGGTTGATACGCATGTGAAAAAGCTGCGCGCCAAGCTCGGCTGCTGCGGCTCGATGATCGAGACCGTGCGCGGCTACGGATACCGCTTTGAAGGATGAAACTGAAACCGCATTCCATTCGATTCAAGTTCTTCTCAGCCATCAGCCTCGTCGCGCTCATGTTCATCGGCATCCTGCTGCTGCTCAATCTGTTCTTTTATCAGGATTACTTCATGATGACGCGAAAAAGCAGCCTGTGCGACGCCTTTGACACGGTCTGCGGCAGCTATGACGGCGATATGGACGACATCGTGACCCTACTGGACAGCTACGAGAGCCGCTCGGCCATCCGTCTGGCGGTCGCGATGGACGACGGCACGGTGCTCACCTCCTCCTTCCTGCACGACCGCGACGACCATGCCGCGCCGGACTTTGAGTTCGGCATGAACGAGCAGCAGTTCCGCAGCATCGCGGTCCTCGCCTCGGTCATGCAGAACGAGGACTGGTCCTCGCTCGCCGAGCATCAGTACCGCTTTGCCAATATCAGCCTGCGCGACAACGACCAGTATCTCTGTCTCATCGGCTCGCTCGACAAGGACGAGGGCCGCTACCTTATCGCCTATATGCCGTTCGCGTTCATCGAGCAGAATTCCTCGCTCAACCTGGTGTTCCTGCTCATCGCCGGCGGCTGTGCGCTGCTCATCTGTCTCGGCATCGCGTTTTTCTTCTCGCGCGAGTTCACGCGCCCGCTCGTCTCCATGGCGGCTCTCGCCGACCGCATGAGCGAACTCGACTTTTCCACCCAGTACACCGGCAAGGGCAGGCGCGAATCCGACGAGGTCGAACAGCTCGGCCAGTCGCTCAACCGTCTCAGCGCCTATCTCGAGCAGGCCATCGGCGAGCTCAAGGAGTCCAATGATCAGCTTGCGCAGGAGGTACGCGAAAAGGAGCGCATCGACAATATGCGCCGCGAATTCATCGTCAACGTTTCTCACGAGCTGAAAACGCCGATCGCCCTCATTCAGGGCTACGCCGAGGGTCTGACGGCGGGTGTCGCGGACGACCCAGAGGACCGCAAGTTCTACTGCGACACCATCGCGGACGAGGCCGGTCATATGAACCGCCTTGTCATGCAGCTGCTCAGCCTGTCCAAGCTCGAGCTCGGCGCGGAACAGACATTCTATGAAGAGATCGACCTGCACGAAATGTGCCGTGACGCGGTGCAGAAGACCGCCGTGCTGTGCGAGAGCAAAAACCTCAGCGTGGACTGCGCGGACACGCACATCACCGTGCGCACGGACAGCGGCCTGCTCGAGCAGGTGCTCATGAACTACCTGTCCAACGCCATCCGCTACACCGCCGAGGGCGGAAGCATCGTCATCTCCGCCGTCCGAAACGGCGGGCGCACGCGCCTGACCGTTTTCAATGCAGGCGAGGGTCTGCCCGAGGATGAGCTGCCGAAGATCTGGGAGAAATTCTACCGCACCGACCGCGCTCGTACCCGCGAGGCCGGCGGCACCGGCATCGGTCTGTCGCTCGTCCGCGCCATCGCAGATACGCTGCACGGCGACTGCGGCGCGGAGAACGTCCCCGGCGGCATCGCGTTCTGGTTTGACATACCGGACGCACCGCCGCAGACAGAATAAGCGCTTTATCGCAGCAAAAAAACCGCCGAAAGGCGGTTTTTTTGTTTATACAATGATTTTTACGCTGCTGCCGCTGCCGTTTTTATCCTTGGTGATGACTATCTGACGGTCGATCTTCTCGCGGAGCTCTCCCACGTGCGAGATGATGCCGACCAGCCGTTTTCCCTCGGCAAGGCTGCTGAGCGCATGGATGGCCTGCGCGAGCGACTCCTCATCGAGCGAGCCGAAGCCCTCGTCGACGAACATCGTATCCAGACGGATTCCGGCCGCCGCCGCGGACTGCACCTCATCCGAAAGGCCGAGCGCGAGCGACAGCGAGGCCTTGAACGACTCGCCGCCCGAGAGCGACTTGACGCTGCGTTCCGAGCCGTTGTAGTGGTCGATGACATCAAGCTCCAGACCGGTCTTGGACTGCCTGTTGTCCGAAATACTGCGACGCTTGAGCTCGTACTGACCGCCCGACATGACGAGCAGACGTCCGTTTGCGCGCTGAAGGATACGATCGAAGAAGGTCATCTGGATATAGGTTTCGAGCGTGATCTTGTCTTTTCCGGAAAGCGTACCGTTCGCCGTCTGCGACAGCAAGCTCAGCCAGCTATACTCCCGTTCCAGCCGTTCCAGCTCGTCCGACTTGTTCCGCACGCTCGCGAGTGCAGTCTTATTTGTGTTCGCCCGGCTGTGGAGCGTGCGCTGCCGCTCGAGCAGGGAAAGCCGCTCGGCCGCCAGTGCATTGCCCTGCTGCCGCTGTGCCTCCTCGTCGATCTCCTCGCCGCCCGCAAGCTGCGCCTCCAGCTGTTTTGCGCCGGCTTCCAGCGCGATCTGCTCCTTGCGGCAGGCCTCGAACCGCTCCTCCGCCGCCTTCCGCGCCGCAGCCGCCGCGTCCATCTCCGCTGCCAACGTCTGCCGCTGCTTTTCCGCCGCAGCTACCGACGGGAACGACAGCCCATCGCGCAGTCTTGCGTTCTGCTCTCCGAGTGCGCCTTCGCGGCTCTCCGCCCGCGCCAGCTCCTCCCGTCCGGCATTCATCGTCTGCTCCTGTCCGCGCAGTTCGCTTTCGCGCTGTGGGATGAGAAGCGCGAGCGTTTTCCTGCGTGCAATGCCTGCATCGAGCGATGCTAGCTGCGCCTCCAGCGCCGCGAGCGCCTGCTCTGTCTCCGCCCGCTCGGCGGCGATGTGCGCGGCAGCGTTTTCCATGCGGCAGCCCGGCAGGGCCTCCGCAAGCTGACGACTGAGCCGTTCTGCAAGCTGCTCCAGCTGACCGCGCAGACGGCTCAGCAGGTTTTCTGCCGCCGAAGCCGCAGAGCGCTGCTTCTCCTGCTCGGCGGCAAGCCGCTCCAGTGCCTTCTGCTGCGTCTCCATGCTGTGCCCCAGTGCTTCGCGTGCGGCAAGCTGCGCGTCCAGAGCGGAAAGCTGCCGTGCGGCATCTGCACCCTCCTGCCGTGCCTTCTCCTCGCATACGGCCAGCTGCGCCTCCGCATTTTCATAGGCCGGCTGCTCCGCAAACGGCTGCATCTGCGCGATCAGCTGCTGCTTTTTCTCCGTGAAGGCGGCGTTTTTCGCGCCTGCGTCCAGGCTTTTCGCGTGCGCCCTCTGCTGTGCCGCATCGCGTGCCTGCTCCGCTTCGCGAAGCTGCTCCTCGGTCGGAGCGTGGCCGGGCGCCTGCGCCGGTGCCGGATGGTGCACCGAACCGCAGACCGGGCACGGAACGCCCTCCGCAAGCTCGCGTGCGAGAATACCGGCCTGCGCGTCAAAGAAAGCGCGGCGGCTCTCGCCGTATGCTGCGTCCGTCTGCTCCGCCGCGTCCTGCGCACGCAGATAAGCCTGCTGCGATGCAAGCACCGCCTGCTCCGCCGTCCGGCACTCGCGCAGCAGCGCGTTCAGTGTGCGCAGTTCAGCCTCCCGCTCCTGCGTTTTTGCCTGCTGTGCGCGCAGCTTTTCGCGCTCTGCGTCCAGTCCCGCGCCCTGCTCCCACGCTTCGCGGTCTGCCTTCAGCGTTTCGGTCTGCGCGGCAAGCTGCGCGGCAAGTGCTTCCTGCCGCTGCTTTCGGACTGCAAGCTGCTTTTCCGCGTCCGCAATCTCCCTCTCGCCGCGCCGCTGCGCCTCGACATCCTCCGCCAGCGCCTTGAGCGCGGTTTTGCGGTCGAGCCTGCGGCTCCTTTCGCCAAGCAGACGCTCTCGGTCAGCCGCAGCACTCGCAAGGCCCTCATACTCCTGCTTCCACGCTGCAAGCTCCGCGCTCTGCGCCTGATGCGTGCGCTCCTGCTGTACGAGCGCACGGCGTTTCGTCTCAATGTCAGAAGCAAGGCTGAGGCGTTCCTTTTCCGCGTTTTCAAGCTCAGCATAGCGCGGCAGCTCGTTTTCGAGGTCGGCAAGCGCGCGCTGACGCGCCTCCTGCTGCGGCTGCTTCGCCTGCTCGGCGGCAAGCGCCGCTTTCGCCTGTTCAGCCTCCCCGCGCTGCACCTCCTGCTGTTTCCGATTTGCCTCGAGTGCTTCTCGCATCTTTCTTCGCTCGTCCGCCTTGATAAGCCGCGCATTGACCGCACCGATCTTCTCCTCCAGCACCTCAAACTGCCGTGCGCAGGCCGCATCCTCCGCTTCGTCGCGGTCAATGAGCGTTTCGAGCAGCTCCACGGTCTCCGCAAACGGGAGCTTCCCCTCCTTCGCCTGCTGCGCCTTTTCGCGGAGCATATCACCCTCCGCGCAGACGATGCCGCCGATATACTGCTGTACGCTCGCGCGCGCCGCCTCACATTTTCGGTAAAGCGTGTTCGTGCTGTCCTTCAGACGGTTTTGCAGCACCTCGTAGCAGTTCGTCTTGAAGATCTTGCGGAATATCTCCTGCCGGTCCTTTGTTTCCGCTGTCAGCAGCTTGAGAAATTCGCCCTGCGCGATCATGGCGATCTGCGAAAACTGGCTGCGGTCGAGGCCGATGATCTGCGTCAGTTCTGCGTTGACCTCTTTCGGCTTGTCGAGCACGCCGCTGCCGTCCGGCAGATGCAGCTCCGCCTCGGCTCTCTGCCTTGTCATTTTGCTGCCGCGTCTGGCCGGACGCTCGTATTCCGGATTTCGCTTGACGGTGTAGACCTTTCCGCCGCAGGAAAATGTCATTTCGACGAAGGTCGGCGTTTCGGGAGACGCATACTTGGAGCGGAACATGGACGTATCGCGGTTCGTGCCGCTCGGCGCGTCGTACAGCGCATAGGTGATCGCGTCGAAGATCGTGGTCTTGCCTGCGCCCGTATCGCCGGTAATCAGGTACAGACCCTTCTCACCCAGCTTTTCCAGATCGATCTCGGTGTGTCCGGCATACGGGCCGAATGCGGACAGTGTAAGTTTCAGCGGTCTCATCTTTCTTCCTCCCAGATGCTCGCGATCAGCTTGTCTGCGAACGCCTGCTGCTCCTCGCTCATCGGCGTTCCGTTCTGGCTCTCGTAGAATTCACCGAACAGGGTGAGCGGCGGCTTCTGCTCTGCCCTGTCCGCGCCCTCGATGACGCCGCCTGCACGGGTGCGCGCATTGTCGTAGTCGAGCCGCATCAGATTCGGGTAGACCACGCGCAGATTGCTGACGGCGTTCGGAATATCCTCTTCATCGGTAAGCGTAATGTGCAGATAATCGTTCCGGAACGGCTTCCCCTCGTAATTCTCGCGCAGCATGAGCGTGTTATACGTGCCGCGCAGCTCGGACATATCGCGCCGCGGCACGAGCGGCACTGTGCGGATGCCGACGCTGCCCTTCTCTCCCATTTCCACCACGGTGACAGATTTTTTGTGGCTGACCTCCGAGAAGGAATACTTGAGCGGTGTGCCGCAGTAGCGCACGGTCTCGCGGCCGACCTTCTGCGGGCCGTGAATGTGACCGAGGGCGACGTAATCGAAATCGTCGAACACACAGACCGCCACATTGTCCGTGCCGCCGACCGAAAGCTCCTCGGACTCGCAGGGCACCGCGCCCGCGACGAACTGGTGCGCGACCAGCACATTGCGGCGCGCCGTGTCCACGTTCGCCGCGCGGAGCACCGCCGCCATCGCGTCCGTATAGCTTTCGATGTCCTCATCCGGGAAAAAACGCCGCACCTGCACCGGCTTGAGGAACGGCAGCAGATAAATATCCACCGGGCCGTGCTCGTCCGACAGCGTCAGCGGCGTCAGAGAGCCGTCGTAGACCGGCGCGATATGGATGCCGGCCGCATCCATCAGCCGTCCTCCGAACGACAGGCGCTCTGCCGAGTCATGGTTTCCGCTGATGAGGCAGGTCTGCACGCGGCGCGAGGCAAGCTGCACCAGAAAATCATCGAGCAGCGTCACCGCCTCCGCCGACGGGACGGATTTATCGTAAACGTCGCCTGCGATGAGCACCGCATCCGGCGCCTCGCTGTCGATAATGTTCAGGATTTCGCCTAAAATATACTGCTGATCCTCCAGCATCGAGCATTCGTTGACTCGCTTGCCGAGATGCAGATCGGAAAGATGAATGAGCTTCATTTTTTCAGTTTCTTCCTTTCAAGCCATACGGGCAGCGCCGCGCGGTGGAGACTGCGGCGCTGCCCATCGTTTTCTTATCCCATCACCATCGTCCAGAGCAGACTGAACGGCATGACGAGAAGGAGCGCCGGCATCAGATCGACGAGCGGCACGGGTTTGATTTTGGAGACGCGAAAGCCCGCCGCCATGGTCAGCACGCCGCCGCAGGCGGAAAGATCCGCGAACATGGTCGGCGTCAGCACGCCGGCCAGCAGCCGTCCTGCGCCGAACACGCACAGCAGGATGACGCACTGCGGCAGCGGAATGGCGCAGATGGATTTTCCGAGCGTCGAAGCAAAGATGAGCGCCGTGAAGCCGTCGAGGACTGCCTTGGAGAACAGCAGCGACGGGTCGCCTGCGATCCCCTCGGTCAGCGTGCTGTACCAGCCGAAGCCCGAGCAGCAGAACAGCGCGACCGCCGTGATGTAGAACTCCATGTCGATGCCGTCTCCGCCGAGGTGCATCGCCTTCACCAGCTTATGAAAAAACCGGCTCGTCCACTGTTCAAGATGCAGCAGATGACCGATGGTGAAGCCGACGAGCAGCGCCAGCACCACCGGCGTCATCGCTGAGGCCTTGATGATGGAATTGATGCCGATGGCGATCGAGCACAGGCCGAACATGGTCGGCAGATGCTCCTTGAGACTTGCGGGCAGGATGTGCCCAAGTGCCGAGCCGATCACGCCCCCCGCCAGCACCGATGCGCAGTTGGTCAATACTCCAATTGGCATTTGTGATAGTCCTTCTTTCTTATCGTGATTTATTTCCAGTATAATTATATTCTTTTTCAATTTTCGTTGCAAGACGCAAAAAAGGCATTCCGCCATGCCGAGAGCAGCGGAATGCCTGAGATCGTTCAGCTTTTCAGAAATTCGAGCATGGTTTCCACGACCAGCTTTTTAAATTCCGGTGTATATCGTTTGTTTGGTACTCCTTTGGGCATAGCAAAACACCCCACTTGTTAGATAGTATATCATACTGTCTAACAAATGGGGTGCAGTTCAATTATATGGTGCAGGGGTTTTCTCTTTCTGCTGCTCTCAGCGCGCGAGCATGAAGTACGCGAGCACGGCAATGCCGAGAATGATACGGTACCAGCCGAACACCTTGAAATCGTGCTTCTTGACGAACGCCATCAGCATCCGGATGATGAGCATGGACGAGACAAATGCCGTTACCATGCCGATCGCGAGGATGATCATCTCGGTCTGCGTGAATACCAGGCCGAACTTGACCAGCTTGAGCAGGCTCGCGCCGAACATGACCGGAATGGCGAGGAAGAACGTGAATTCCGCCGCCACCGTGCGCGACACGCCGAGCAGCAGCGCGCCGACGATGGTCGAGCCGGAACGCGACGTGCCCGGGAAGATCGCGGCGATCAGCTGGAACATACCGATCATGAGAACGGTCGGGTAGGTCAGCTCGTTCAGCGAATTGATCTTCGCCGGCTTGTCTTTATGCGCGGTCTCGACGGCAATGAACGCAACGCCGAACACGATCAGCGCGACAGCGACCGACTGATAGTTGTAAAACAGCTCCTCAAACAGATCGTTCCACTTGAGGCCGACGACCGCCGCCGGAATGCAGGCGACAACGATCTTGCACCACAGACGGATAATATCGCGGTCGATCGTGACGGACGCGCCGCCGTGACGGCCGTGATTGCGCTTGAGCGGCCAGATCTGGTTCCAGAACAGCACGACGACCGCAAGGATCGCGCCGAGCTGAATCACGACCTCGAACATTTTATAGAATGCGTCCGAAACGTCCAGCTTGACAAATTCGTTGAGCAGTATCATGTGACCCGTGCTGCTGATCGGCAGCCATTCCGTGATGCCCTCCACGATACCGAACAGGAATGCCTTGAGCCATTCCATATATTGAACCATTTGTAACTCTCCCTCCTGTGCCGCGCGGCTTTGCGCCGTTTTCGGGCACTCTCCTGAACTTCTGCCTCTTAGAATGTATCTAAGCATATCATATTTCGCGCCGCTGTGCAAGCGGGTGCCACGGTGCTGCGGGTGCTCTCCATGTAAATTTTTTTGAAAAAGTTGAAATGCACACGTTTTCGTTGCAGATTTCACAAATATTTTATTGTGTTTTGCGGCGATTTATGATAAAATGACTGTGTAAAGTTGTAAAGACCTATTTGAGGACCTGTGGGGTACTCTGCGCCCTGCAACATCTTTGAGAAAGGAGTGCGCACAGCGATGTGCGCGGAAAGAAAAATGGAGAAAGAATATGACGTACTGGTGGTCGGCCCGGTTTCTCTCGACCACAACATTGATTATCTCGGCAACGAACGCAGCGAGGTAGGCGGCGCGGTCGTCGCGTCCGGCTGGGCGGCCGCGGGCAGCGGCGCAAAGGCTGCCATCTTCTGCAAGCTGAATCCCGAGGAGGCCGACGTAAACGAGCGCTTCGAGGGCATCAAGGCCGACCTGTACTGGAAGCCGTCCGCACATACCTGCTCCATCCGCAACCAGTATTTTACCGCAGACAAGGAGAAACGCGCCTGCACCTCGCTCGGCAAGTGCGACCCGTTCCGCTTCAACGAAATGGCCGACATCAAGACCAAGATGTATCACTTCGCCGGTCTGGTATACGGCGACTTCGACGGTGAGCTCATCCGCGAGAGCGCCAAACACGGCAAGGTCGCCGTTGACGTTCAGTGCATGCTGCGCCACGTTGAGCCGGACAAGACCATGGCCTTCCACGACTGGGCGGACAAGAAGGAGATCCTGCCGCTCATCGACTACCTCAAGACTGACGCCGCCGAGGCTGAAATCCTGACCGGCACGAACGACCGCGTCAAGGCGGCGCATATGCTGCACGAGTGGGGCGCGAAGGAGGTCATGATCTCCCACAACACCGAGCTGCTCGTGTACGACGGCGAGAAGATCTACACCTGCCCGATCAAGGCGCGCAATCTGTCCGGCCGCACCGGCCGCGGCGACACCGCCTTCGCAGGCTACATCAACGAGCGTCAGCACGCTTCCGTTGAGGAGGCTCTGCTCTGGGCGACCGCTCTGGTCTCCCTCAAGATGGAGACCCCGGGTCCCTTCCGCGGCTGCCGCGAAGATGTTGTAGCTTACATCAACGAGTTCTATAAGTAATCCGCAAGGTAAATATGCACAGGAAACGCCCCTTCTGCATCAGCAGAAGGGGCGTTTTTATGGAGCAGCGTCAAAACAGAGTTTGGGGCAGCAAAAAAGGACGAGCCGAAAGGCTCGTCCTTTCACTATGCCTTTATTCGGTTTTTATGCCTTGCCAAGCTCCTTAACGCGAGCCTGTGCTGCTGCCAGACGCGCGATCGGAACGCGGAACGGCGAGCAGGAAACGTAGTTCAGGCCGACATTGTGGCAGAACTCAACGGACGAAAGGTCGCCGCCGTGCTCGCCGCAGATACCAAGCTTGATGTCCGGGCGGACGCGCTTGCCGTTCTCAACGGCCAGCTTGACCAGTCTGCCTACGCCCTTCTGATCGAGGCGTGCAAACGGATCGGACTCGAGGATCTTCTTCTCGAAGTAGGTCTCAAGGATGCGGCCCACATCGTCACGGGAGAAGCCGTAGGTCATCTGGGTCAGGTCGTTGGTACCGAAGGAGAAGAACTCAGCCTCTTCTGCGATCTCGTCCGAGGTGACTGCTGCACGCGGGGTCTCGATCATGGTGCCTACCATATACTTCATCTTCAGGCCGGAGGCTTCGATCAGCTCGTCAGCCTTAGCCTTGATTACCTTCTTAACAAAGCGCAGCTCGTTGATCTCGGAAACCAGCGGAACCATGATCTCCGGAGTGATGCGCAGGTCGTCTTCCTTCCAGACGTTGATGGCAGCGGAGATAATTGCCTCGGTCTGCATCTCAGCGATTTCCGGATAGAGAACGTCCAGACGGCAGCCGCGGGTGCCGAGCATCGGGTTGAACTCATGCAGGCTCTCGACCTTTGCCTTCAGCTTCTCGAACGGAACGCCCATCTCGCCGGCCAGCTCCTGAATCTCGTCGTCCTCGTGCGGCAGGAACTCGTGCAGCGGCGGATCGAGCAGGCGGATGGTTACCGGCAGACCGCCCATTGCGCGGTAGATTGCCTCGAAGTCGCCGCGCTGCATCGGCAGAATCTTGGCCAGAGCGGCCTTGCGCTGCTCGAGCGTGTCAGCAATGATCATCTCGCGGACCGCCTTGATGCGGGTCGGCTCAAAGAACATATGCTCGGTACGGCACAGGCCGATGCCTTCCGCGCCGAACTTGCGTGCCTGCGTTGCATCGCGCGGCGTATCGCCGTTGGTGCGAACGTGCAGGGTGCGGATCTCGTCAGCCCAGCCCATGAAGCGGCCGAAGTCGCCGGTCAGCTCAGCTTCCTGCGTCGCGATAGCGCCCAGATAAACGTTGCCGGTCGAGCCGTCGAGCGAGATAACGTCGCCTTCCTTGGCAACCGTGCCGTCAGCGAACGTGATGGTCTTGTCTTCCTCGGAAACCTTGATGCCGTTTACGCCGGCAACACAGCAGGTGCCCATGCCGCGTGCAACAACGGCTGCGTGAGAGGTCATGCCGCCGCGTGCGGTCATGATGCCCTCGGAAACTGCCATGCCGTCGATGTCCTCCGGGGAGGTCTCCTGACGGACCAGAACGACCTTGAGGCCGGTCTTGTGTGCCTTTGCAGCAGCGTCAGCGGTGAAGTAGACCGCGCCGCAGGCAGCGCCGGGAGATGCCGGCAGGCCGGTGGTGATCGGAGTAGCAGCCTTGAGCGCTTCCGGATTGAAGGTCGGATGCAGCAGTGCATCGAGCTGCTTCGGCTCTACCTTCATAACAGCCTGCTCCTTGGTGCAGACGCCCTCGTCTACGAGGTCAACTGCGACCTTGAGCGCTGCCTGAGCGGTACGCTTGCCGTTACGGGTCTGGAGCATATAGAGCTTGCCGTTCTCGATGGTGAACTCCATATCCTGCATATCGCCGTAGTGCTTCTCGAGGCGGCTGGAAATGTCAACGAACTGATTGTAAACCTCCGGCATGGTGTCTGCCAGCGCGGAGATCGGCTGCGGCGTGCGGATGCCTGCTACGACGTCCTCGCCCTGTGCGTTCATCAGGAATTCGCCGTACAGCTTCTTCTCGCCGGTTGCCGGATTGCGGGTAAATGCAACGCCGGTGCCCGAAGTCTCGCCCATGTTGCCGAATACCATCGACTGAACGTTGACTGCGGTGCCCCAGGAGTGCGGAATGTCATTCATGCGGCGGTAAGTGTTGGCACGCGGATTGTCCCAGGAACGGAATACTGCGCGGACAGCTTCCATCAGCTGCTTCTTGGGATCCTGCGGGAAGTCCTCGCCGAGGGACTTCTTATAGTGGTCCTTGAACAGGACGATCAGCTCGGACATATCGTCTGCGTCCAGCTCATTGTCCATCTTGACGCCCTTCTTGTCCTTGACCTGATCGATGAACTGCTCAAAGGTGGACTTCGGCAGCTCCATTACGACGTCGGAGAACATCTGGATGAAGCGGCGGTAGGAATCGCGTGCGAAACGCGGATTGTTCGTCAGCTTGGCAACAGCCTCGCAGATCTCGTCGTTCATGCCGAGGTTCAGGATGGTATCCATCATGCCGGGCATGGAAGCGCGCGCGCCGGAACGAACCGATACGAGCAGCGGCTTCTCGGGATCGCCGAGGGTCTTGCCGGTAACCTTCTCGAGCTTGTCGAGGTATTCGAGGATCTGTTCCTGGATATCCGGGTAGATGGTCTTGCCATCCTCATAATACCGGGTGCAGGCTTCGGTCGTGATGGTAAAGCCCTGCGGAACGGGCATGCCGAGACCGGTCATCTCTGCCAGGTTCGCGCCCTTGCCGCCGAGCAGCTCACGCATTTTGCCATTGCCTTCCGGGAACATGTAAACATATTTCTTCATTGTGGATCTTTCCTCCATTCGGTTGATGCGCTCTTTTTACTCACACTTCAATCACACAACCGTATTATAGCACGCCTTTCCGCAAATTCGCTATTGTGGTATTACACCGAATTGCCAAATCGTTCTTGTGCATTATGCACAACCGCCCTGTTTTTATTCGTTTTTTCCCTGATTTCATTTTTTCATTTTTTATTATTTCTTTTTCTTTCTTTTACTTTTTCTTCTCATAAAACGGTATTTTCCCTGTTATTCAGATGTTTTTGTGCAAATAATCACAGAGATTTTTTACATTCATTTTTGCGGTTCAACTGCACAAATTCTTGCAATCCTTTGCGGATTTTCTCGTCTATTCTGCAAAATTTTTTCATGAAATCTGCTTGAAATTTCAAAATCAGGTCATCTGATATTATCATAATTATTAAATAATACACAAATCACCATGTCAGTTGTCTGCTGTTTTCTGCCGTTTCGAACTATTTTCCCTGATTTTCTCTCATTCTCTATTCATAGCTGTAAATCCTGCACAACGCAAACGTTTGCAATTTCATATACAAGCGGACAGAAAAAGAGCCGCCTCGCAGGAGGCGGCTGGAGACTGTCGGAAAACGCCGGTTCTGCCGGCAGCCAGTCCTTTCCGGTTTTATCCGAGCACACCGAGGTGCTCGAGCAGGATCTTAGTGCCCATAAGGATGAGCACAGCACCGCCGAACAGCTCCGCGCGGGATTTGTATTTAAGCCCGAACACATGACCGATCCGAATGCCGATGCACGACAGAATAAAGGTCGTCGCGCCGATAAAGCAGACCGCCGGAAGGATGCTGACCTGAAGAAAGGCGAAGGTGACGCCGACGGCGAGCGCGTCGATGCTGGTCGCGACGGCCAGCGGCAGCATCGCGCCAAACGAGAACGAGTCGCTGAGGTTCTCTTCATCCTGCTCGCGCGACTCGCGGATCATATTCGCGCCGATCAGGCCGAGCAGCACAAAGGCGATCCAGTGGTCGATGCTTGTGATAAACGACTGAAAGCGCACGCCGAGTGCGAAGCCGATGAGCGGCATGAGCATCTGAAAACCGCCGAAATAAACGCCGACCGTGAGCGCGTGCTTCGGCTTCAGCTCCCGCACGCTCAGCCCCTTGCAGATCGAAACGGCGAAGGCATCCATTGAAAGCCCCACTGCAATGACAAACAACTCCAGTAATCCCATTTTTCTTGTCCTCCTTGTCGTATGAGCGGCAGCGGAGCATAAAAAAAAGAGACCCATCTGCCGAAAAAACAGATAAGTCTCGTCATTTCATGCAAAACCAGAGAAGCATCCTTCTCAGTATGTTGGCTCTGCCGCGTGCATCGGAACAAATGCACGCCGACTACTCCCTTATTGCATCTGATTATAGCATATTCGGGGAGAAGTGTCAATATGAAGGGCGAAAACGTTTGCGGAAGCGTTTTCTGCGGTAAGATGTTGCTAACTCAGTCGATATTCTGCGCGCAGATGATCGAGATGCTGGTGGAGAGCTGATCCCTGCCGGGCTGTGTGCCGAGCTGAAGCAGATCGCACAGCAGTATGAGCGGCTGGCTGCCCTGACGGAACAGATCCTGTGTAATGGTCAGGTCGAGCGTGCCCTCGCGCAGCATCTGGGCGCGGCCGGGGGACATATCGTGTGCAATGACGCGGACGCGGCCGGTATATCCGGCGGCACGCACGGCGTCGATGCAGGCGGTCACAGAGCGGTTCGCCATATAGATAGCGTCGGGCGGCGTGGCGCTCTTGAGGGCGGCGGCCACTCTATTATAGGTAACGCGGTAGTCGTTGTAGGTTTCACCGATGTCGATCTGGGACGAGGAGAAGCCTTTTTCGCGCATATGCGAGCAGAAGCCGTCCAGTCGCGTGCGGTGGCCGTTGTATTCGAGGTTGCCGGCGAGGGCAAGCACGTGCGCATTCGGCGCGATGCACTTGGTCAGCAGCTCGGCGGCGATGCGGCCGCTCTTCGCGTAATCCTGACCGACGAAGCACAAACGGCGGCTGTTCGGCAGGTCGGAGTTGAACGTGATGCAGGGAATGCTGCTGTCGGCCAGCTCGCCGACCTTCGCTTCTATTGCAATATCGTTCAGCGCACACAGCGCAATGCCCTGCGCCCCCCATTCGACCAGCTCGTCGAGCAGGGTGATGGCCTCGCCGGGAATATCGGTTTCACAGGTGCACACACGGATTTCCGCGTGGCGGCCGGACAGCTTGACGCGGGCGCTCTCGATGCCACGCGTGACCTCCTCGCGGAAAGGACCGGCCCAGTTGGGCAAAAGCACACCCAGCTTCACGGGCGAGTAATTCTGCGGCCGGTCTGCGGTCTGACGGTGCGCCTCGCGCGGCGACAGATAGCCGGTCTCACGGATCGCGTCGAGCACACGCTCGCGCACATCCGCGCGTACATAAGAACGGTTATTCAGTACACGGTCAACGGTTCCGCGCGAAACACCTGCGCGCTCCGCCACGGTCTGTATCGTGGGTCGTTTATTCATATTGATCAACATCCTTCAAGATGAGAGGTTTTCTGTAATCATTATAGCATAAATGTGTGCGATGTAAAGAAAAGTATCACGCGCACAGAAAATATGTGCAATTGCACATATCAAATTCATTACTCTCATGCGCCTGTTTTCTGGATAAATGTGCGAATAACGCTGTAAATCCAACCTAAAATCAAAAACACAGAAAAAACACAGTCGCACAGGTTTGTTGTGTGTCAACAAATACAGGGGCATGAGTTTGGCACATCAGACAAAATCCAGGGTTTCATTCATAATTTGTTCAATTATTATGATATACCGCTGCGTAGAGCAATATAAACTGATGCAAAAGTTCAAAACATCAATCTGTGTCTTTTCAAAAATGATGTTGACAGCTGGCAAGGGTCACGCTATAATAAGCACATAAAGAGCACGGACGCACATAAAAGCACACAGATGCCCGTGCAGCACACAGAGTGCATGAGAAAAGGAGAGAAAACTATGAAAAAGAGACTTCTGGCAGCGCTGATGACAGCAACGATGGCAATGAGCCTCGCAGCCTGCGGCGGCGGAGACACCGCTCCTGCGGGCGGTTCGGATACCGCATCGCAGGACGGCCCCTACAAGATCCGCATGACCCTCAAGACCAACGCCGCTGAGTTCTGGAACATCATCCAGGCCGGTGCGGAAGCCTATGAGAAGGAGCATCCGGACGAGGTCAAGCTCTCCATCTACGGCCCTCCGGGAGAGACCTACTACGAGGAGCAGCTCAACTCCATCCAGACCGATCTGGTCGCGGATTATGACGGCTATCTGATCGCTCCGCTCCAGTCCGAAGCAGTCGCTACCGCGATCGCGAGCACCGACAAGCCGGTCGTAGCATATGACACCAACATCGACTCCGACAAGTGCCTCGCCTTCGTCGGCACCGGCAACAAGGAAGCCGCCAAGGAAGGCGCGAAGGCCGCTGTTGAAGCGGCAAAGGCCAACGGCTGGGACGAGATCAAGTGCATCGAGATCGCAGGCGTTCAGGGCGACTCCACCAACACCGCCCGCATGGACGGCTACCGTGAAGGCATCACCGAGGCCGGCGGCGAGTTCCTCGACAACGAAACCCAGTACGCAAATGCAACCGCCGACCTCGCAGTAACCGCGATGGAAGGCATCATGAGCAAGTATCCGGACGGCGTGGCGATCATCTGCTCGAACAACGACGATATGGCGCTCGCAGCAGCACGCACCGCCAAGGAGAACCCGGCTTACGCAAAGACCATCTTCCTCGGCTTTGACGGCCAGAAGTCCGCGTGCGAAGCCGTCGCGGCAGGTGAGCTGACCATGACCGCAGCGCAGAACAACTTCGACATCGGCTACAAGGCTGTCGAGACCATGGTCAAGATCCTCAATGGCGAGCAGTACGACAAGGTCGTCGATACCGGCACTGAGATCATCACCAAGGACACCGCAGAGGCTCGTCTGGCAAAGTTCGACGAGTGGATGAAATAATTCCTTAATTCCTTGAAATGCACGCATTTCAAGGAGATGGGAAACACCGCGGCTTTGCCGCGGATGATTCCCGGGCGAAAATCAGCGCGTCGCACAGCGGCACACTGATTTTCTTACTTGTAAAAAAACGCAGATACATGCTCCGCGTTTTTTGTGAAGGCAACGCCTTCACGATTTAATACCGCCTGCGGCGGAAACTCTGTATGGAACCGCGCTCCAACGCTCTGACAGAATGTAATAAAAATCTCTCAAGACAACCCGTTCACTGAATGAAGGAGGACAAAAAGTAAATGAAAGTAGGCATTATCGGTGCCGGACGCATCGGCAAGGTACACGCAAAGAACATTTCGATGTTCGTGCCGGAGATGGAGATCAAGACCATCGCCGACCCGTTCATGAATGAGCAGACCGAGGCTTTTGCCAAGTCCTGCGGCATCCCGAACACCACCAAGGACGCAAATGACATCCTGAACGATCCCGAGATCGAAGCAGTGCTCATCTGCTCCTCGACCGACACCCATTCCAAGTACATCATCGAGGCGGCGCACGCAGGCAAGCATATCTTCTGCGAAAAGCCGATCGACTATGATCTGACCAAGGTGCACGCTGCCATCAACGCAGCGAAGGAAGCAGGCGTCAAGCTCCAGATCGGCTTCTGCCGCCGCTTCGACCACAACCACCGCGCCGTTTACGACATGGTCCGCGGCGGCAAGGTCGGCAAGGTCAATATCATCAAGATCTCCTCCCGCGACCCGGAGCCGCCCCCGGTATCCTATGTCAAGGTTTCCGGCGGTATCTTCTACGATATGATGATCCACGACTTCGATATGGCGCGCTTCCTGGCGGGCAGCGAGGTCACTGAGGTCAACGCCATCGGTTCGGTTCTGGTAGACCCGGGCATCGGCGAGGCAGGCGACGTAGACACCGCTCTCGTTACTCTGAAGTTCGCAAACGGTGCAATCGGTGTCATCGACAACAGCCGCAAGGCGGTTTACGGTTACGATCAGCGCGTCGAGGTATTCGGCTCCGAGGGCTGCGCCGAGGACCAGAACGACACCCCGAACACCGCTGTCCTGTCCACCGCAGACGGCGCGGTTCACGGCGTTGCCTACAAGGTCATGTGGGACCGCTACACCGGCGCATTCGTTGCCGAGATGCAGGCATTCGCGGATGCCATTGTCAATGACAAGGAAACCCCGGTTACCGGCGAGGACGGCCTGTATCCGGTGCTGATGGCTGCGGCTGCAACCAAGTCCCTGCATGAGGGCCGTCCGGTCAAGATCTCCGAAATTGAGTGACAAAATCTGTGCATCCTGCCGTATTGCCTGCGCACCGCGGCAGGGTGTAAGCTGATAAAGGAATCCCAAGCATTTCTATTTTCCGTCTGGAGGTAAATTATTATGGCACTGAGAAAATGCGCTTGCATTGATACCCTTTACACTGAGCTGGACTGGCTCGACCGCTTTCAGGCGGCAAAAAACGATGGCTTTGAGGCCGTAGAGTTCTGGGACTGGCGCATCCGCGATCTGGATGCGACCCGTGAGGCTGCCGAGAAGGCAGGCATCGCGATCTCCGGCTTCAACGGCGATGCAGACTACTCGCTCGTCGACCCGACCCACAAGCAGAAGTATCTGGACTACCTCAAGCAGTCCATCGCGGCTGCGAAAAAGGTCGGCGCCGCCAGCGTCACCATCCATTCCAACGCACTGGGCGACGGCGGCATTGTTGTCAATCACTACGATAACCTGTCCCACACGGTCAAGCTGTGCTCGATGTATGACACCCTGCTCGCCTGTGCAGAGCTTGCAGAGAAGGAGGAGATCAACCTCAATCTCGAGGCGCTGAACATCACCACCGACCACGTCGGCAACTTCCTCGCAACCACCCAGATGGGCGCCGAGATCGTTCGCCTGATCGGCTGCCCGCGTCTCAAGCTGCTGTATGATGTATATCATATGCAGATCAACGAGGGCTGCATCTGCGACACGATCTCGAATTACGGCGATACCTTCGGCCATATCCATGTGGCTGACGCACCGGGCCGCCACGAGCCGGGCACGGGCGAGATCAACTACACGAAGGTGCTCGCACATCTGGAGAAGTGCGGCTATACCGGCCGCGTCGGCTACGAGCTGTTCCCGGAGACCGACACCGCGACTGCCGTCAAGGCGATCATGGAGCATTCGCCGAAGGCGTAACTAAGGCTTCCCTCTTCGCTGACGCTTTCCTTTTAACACAAAAAACCGAGGCACTGCCCACTGTCAGCCTGAGCCGCTGACAGTGGGCGTGTACCTCGGTTTTTTCGTCGTCCTGTGCAGCTGCATGCTGACGCTGCGCGGAGATGACGCTCTTTTTATTTCTTATCGATCTTCGGCGTGCGGCCGTAGATTTCGCGCACCTGATCCAGACTGTTCTCAATGCTCCGGCGCACTGCATCCATATCCTCTTCCGGGATATTCCGCTCAAGGAACATCAGCTCGACGGCATGCGTAAAGCGCACCATCGCATGAGCGGTCTCGAGAAACTTCGGGAAGTTATGCGACTGCATCGCGTTGCGGAATTTGGTGATATCGCGGCGCACGAACTCGATCACCTCGTCCGCGCTCGCGAAATCGCCGTGCGAGATCGGATACGGCGCGATGCGCTGGATATAATACTTGTCGTGCTTGGTGACGTCGAACACATAGGTCACGGTGAGGTCATCGGACAGCTTGAACTCGACCTTGTACATAATACCGTTGCGCGTTTCGACTATGCGCGTCGCGCCCAGCTGACGCAGCGCGACATTGATCAGCTCGCCGGAAAATGTGGTTGTAAACATATTAGTCCCCTCCTGCTAAGATCAGTGAAAACGAACAAGAAGATAAACGGTAGAAATCGCGACCGACAGAACCATGGTCGGAAAGCCGACCTTGAGATAGTGGCCGAAGGTGATCGGATGACCGTGCTTGGCCGAAATGCCGGACAGAACGACGTTCGCGGACGCGCCGATCAGCGTGCCGTTGCCGCCGAGGCACGCGCCGAGCGACAGCGCCCACCAGAGCGAGGTGACATCCATGCCGTCCGCCTGCATAGACAGGATCAGCGGGATCATGGTCGCAACGAACGGGATGTTGTCCAGAACGGACGAGAACACCGCGGAGCCCCAGAGAATGAGGATCATCAGCAGCGTAACGTTGCCGCCGGTCACGGAAACGAGCGCGTTGCCGAGCGCGCTGATCACGCCGCACTTGACCATGCCGCCGACGATGACGAACAGGCCGGTGAAGAACAGGATGGTCGACCATTCGACACCCAGAACGATCTCCTCGATATCCTGACGGCCGATCAGCAGCATGATGGACGCCGCGGCAAGCGCGACGACGCAGGACTCAACGCCGAGCGAGGAGTGGCAGACAAAGCCGAGAACGATGAGCGCGATCATGACAAGGCTCTTTTTCATCAGCATTTCGTCCTGCACAGCGCGCTTTTCATCCAGCTCCATGACGGCTGCCATGCGCTCAGGCGCGACCACCATGCGCCGGCCGTATACCACATAGAACAGCGCACAGATGACGATCATGATAAGGATGACCGCCGGTCCGGTCGTGACGACGAAATCCGCGAAGCTCAGACCAGCCTTGGAGCCGATCATGATGTTCGGAGGGTCGCCGATCAGCGTCGCCGTGCCGCCGATGTTCGAGGCTAAAATCTGCGTGAGCAGGAACGGCACCGGGTCGATGCCGAGAATGCCGGCGATCGAGATCGCCATCGGGCCGACGAGCAGAACGGTCGTTACGTTGTCGAGGAACGCGCTGAGCACCGCGGTCAGGATCATGAACAGCAGCATGATCTTCCACGGACTGCCCTTCGCGATCTTCGCGGACTTGATCGCCATATACTCGAACAGGCCGGAATTTCGCACGACCGCAACGAACAGCATCATGCCGATCAGTACGCCGATCGTGCCGAAGTCAATGTAGCTGACCGCCTCGTCGACGCTCAGAATGCGCAGACACAGCAGCAGCACAGCGCCGGAAACCGCCGCCGCCGTGCGATGCACCTTTTCCGTGACGAGCGCGATCATGACGACGAGAAACACCACGACAGAGATGATCTGCATGGAATTCATAAATAGTAGTCCCCTTTCCTTTGCGTGCCCGCTTTTCCTTTTTGCGGCACGCATTCCGTTTTTTTCATTCGGTCTACTATTATACGCCCCTGTGTACCGCGATTGCAACGTCAAAACGCATGAATTTCGGTGTATTTTCGCGTTTTCTTTGACATCTTGACAGATAAATATTTAACGTTATCTTAACGTGTCCGCGTCCCGCGGAGCATTGTGCACGAAGCCGTCTGATAAAAAGAACTGCCGCCGCGCTTCCCCCTTCAGCCCCTCGCGCAGCAGCGCGCATAAAATAGGAACCGCCTTGCAGTTTCATAAAAAGTCAGGGCGTGCACCTGACTTTTTATCCCCTGAGAGGGAGAAAGTTTCCGAACGGGAACTTTCGGACGTCCGTGTTCGGCCAGAGCCGAACACCCTTGTCGGAAAAGCGAAAGCTTTTCGACAGGGTAAAAAAAATCCCGTTCCATAAGGAACGGGGTTTTCTTCACATCTCAGAATTAGCCCTGAGAAATTGCGCCTACCGGGCATGCGCCAGCGCAGGTACCACAATCTACACAAGCGTCTGCGTTGATCTCGTACTTGCCGTCGCCCTCAGCGATAGCGCCAACCGGGCACTCGCCCGCGCAAGAGCCGCACATAATGCAGCCGCCACCGATAACATATGCCATTGGTATTGCACCTCCAAATGTATTTTACAAATATATTGTACCACATGTTCTGAAAAAAGCAACAAAAACAGGTGGTTAGTCTTTGGTAACTTTTATCATGGTGCATAGTTTGCGTATATTTTCAAAAAATCATGAAATAAAGAGATTTCATGAGAACAAATGAGAAAATACCATGTTTTCCTGTGATGGCTTTTTATTTTAGTCAGAAAAGGTCAGATTTTTCTCTTGCTTTTAGACGCTGAAAATTATACAATATAGTCAAAGGTCAGGGAAGGTCAGTAAAGGGCCGGAACCGACAGAAGGAAGTGAGCCAAATGAAAATGTCCGATGTGATAGCAGATTTCATCGGTGAGATGCTGTCGAACGGCGGCGGCGTCGCAGAGTTACAGCGCAAAAGCCTCGCAGACCGATTTTCCTGCGTACCGAGTCAGATTAATTATGTGATCGAAACGCGGTTCACACCGGAAAACGGCTATCTGGTGGAAAGCCAGCGAGGCGGCGGCGGCTTCATCCGCATCATCCGCCTGCTCGACGACAGACAGCGCACGCTGCTCGAGGCGGCGCGCGGCATCGGCGGTCGGCTGAGCCAGAATGATGCGGCGCGGCTGACACGCGCACTGGTTTCCGCCGATCTGCTCACCCAGCGCGAGGGACAGCTTCTCCTGTCCGCTTGCTCGGACGGCGCACTGGCGGAGGTCGAAAAGACCGACCGCGACCGCCTGCGAGCCGCGATCTATCGCTGCTCGATCATGGGTATCGCAACGATCTGAGAGGGACGCAGTCCCCCTTAGATCCCCCCTCTCGTTCACACAGCGGACGAGGACACACCGCCACGGCGTGAGCAGTGATATTCAAATCCGGCAGAGCCGGACTTGAATGAAACTTTATTATATAGTATACAATCTCTCAGAGAGGAGTTTTGACTTATGAAATGCGAAAAATGCGGCAAGAATGAAGCAACCATGTATTATAAGGAAACCGTAAACGGCGTAACCCGTGAAATGCATCTGTGCCCGGAGTGCGCGAAGAAGGAAAATCTCGGCGGCGCGTTCGAAAGCGCGTTTCAGTCGATGAACCACTTCTGGAGCGATCCGTTCCATTCGTTCCTCGGCGGCGGCTTCGGCAGTCTGTGGAACGATATGCTGGGCGAAGCGGCTCCGACCGCTACCCTGCTCGGCACCGAGCGCAAGTGCCCGACCTGCGGCATGACCGAGAGTGAGCTGCGGCGCACCGGCCGCGTCGGCTGCCCGGACTGCTACTCCACGTTCGCGGACATCCTCAATCCGTATGTGCAGAAGGTCCACGGCGCGACGCGCCATGTCGGCACCGCTCCGGCAGCTCCCGAACAGCCGAAGACCGATCCGGTCACTGACCTCAAGGCTCAGCTGAAGGCGGCTGTCGAAAGCGAAGATTACGAGCGCGCAGCAAGCCTGCGCGATGAGATCCGCAGAATGGAGGGCGAACAGAAATGAGCATGTTTACGATAAACGGCGGCTTCACCGGTCTGGCAGCATCCAGCCGTGTGCGCCTTGCACGAAATATAAAAGGTTATCCGTTCCGTCTGACCGAACAGCAGCACAGCGAGATCGCTGATAAGGTTTTCGCCGCGCTGAAGGAAAATCCGACCATCGGTCCGGAATTCGAAAAGAAGCAGATCATCCCCCGCTCGACTGAAGCGTCCCGTCTGGTCGAGGAACACCTCATCTCCCCCGAGCTGGCGCAGAACGGCGGCTGGCTGATCGTTTCCAGAGACAGCGGCGTGTCCATCATGATCGGCGAGGAGGATCACCTCCGCCTGCAGGTCATCGGCACCGGCCTGTGCCCGAAGGAATGCCTCGACACGGCAAACCGCATCGCGTCCCTTATCGAAGCGGCGCTGCCGTTCGCCTATGACGAGCGCCTCGGCTATCTGACCGCCTGCCCGACCAACATCGGCACCGGCCTGCGCGCGTCCATCATGCTGCACCTGCCCATGCTGACCGCGACCGGCCAGATGGATCGCATCATCGGCTATGCGGGCAGCCGCGGCTGCGCGGTGCGCGGCACCTATGGCGAAGGCTCGCAGGCGGTCGGCGGCTTCTATCAGGTCTCCAATCAGGTCACTCTCGGTGCGTCTGCCGCAGAGCTGACTGACAAACTGGTCGAGACCGCAACGACCATCATCGACGCCGAAAAGAAGGCGCGCGAACAGGTGCGCAGCCAGAATGAACCGGCGCTGCGCGACCGCATCTACCGCGCGGCAGGCACGATGAAGAGCGCTTACCTCATCGACACGAGCGAAGCCGTACAGTGCATTTCCGATGTGCTGATCGGCCTGCAGATGGGATTCCTGTCCGGCATGGACGCGCAGAAGCTGTACACGCTCGAGGAGCATATCCGTCCGGCCATGCTGACCGGCGCGCCGCAGGACCGCGACAGGAAGCGCGCGGAAATGCTGCGTGAAGCCACAGCAGGCATCCGCTTTGCTTGATCTTGGCCGCCCGTAAGGGCGGACGGACGCACCTGCATCCCGTTTGCAGGCTCGCCGGTCCGCCCTCACGAGAGGGCTGGTTAATCAGTAATCCCATCTACTCTGAAAGGAGTGTTAATTTATGTTCTATCAGAATCGTTTTACCGAGCGTGCCCGTCAGGCACTGACTCTTGCACAGGAAGCGGCCGCATCGTTCGGCCACAGCTACATCGGCTCGGAGCATCTGCTGCTCGGCCTGCTGCGTGAAGGCGGCGGCCCGGCGGCCAAGGCGCTCGCTGCCGCAGGCGTGACCGACGAGGCACTTGTTAAGCAGATCGAAGAGCTGTCCGGCCGCGGCACGCCCGACGCTGCCGCCCCGCAGGGCATGACGCCGCGCACCAAGCGCATCGTCGAGCTGTCTGTACAGTCCGCGAACGAAATGGGCACCGGCTATGTCGGCACCGAGCACCTGCTGCTCGGCATCCTGCGCGAAGGCCAGAACGTCGCGCTGACCGCACTGGCAAATCTGAAAATCACCCCGGAGATCCTTGTTCGCAAGCTGAACGAGGCGCTCGGCGGCGCACAGGACGGCGTTTCCGCCGAGACCGGCGCCTCCGCAGGCGGCGCTGACAGCAAGGATGCGCTCGCCCAGTTCGGCCGCGACCTGACCGCCGCAGCCAAGGAAGGCAAGCTCGATCCGGTCATCGGCCGCACGAAAGAAATCCAGCGCGTCATCCAGATCCTGTCCCGCCGCACCAAGAACAACCCGGCACTGATCGGTGATCCGGGCGTCGGCAAGACCGCCGTTGTCGAAGGTCTTGCTCAGAAGATCGTTTCCGGCGATGTCCCGGAGACGCTGAAGGGCAAGCGTATCATCTCGCTCGATCTGACCGGCATGATCGCAGGCACCAAGTACCGCGGCGAGTTCGAGGAGCGCATCAAGAAGGTCATCGAAGAGCTGACCGCCAAGAAGGACACCATCCTGTTCATCGATGAGATGCACATGCTGATGGGCGCAGGCGCGGCAGAGGGCGCGGCAGATGCTGCCAACATCCTCAAGCCGGCTCTGAGCCGCGGCGAGGTGCAGGTCATCGGCGCGACCACGCTCGATGAGTACCGCAAGAACATCGAGAAGGACGCTGCACTCGAGCGTCGTTTCCAGCCGGTACAGGTCGGCGAGCCGTCCGCTGAGGACGCGGTCGAAATCCTGAAGGGTCTGCGTGACAAGTATGAAGCGCATCACCGCATCAAGATTCCGGATGAGGCTATCGAGGCCGCTGTCAAGATGTCCGTCCGCTACGTCACCGGCCGTTACCTGCCGGATAAGGCAATCGATGTTATTGATGAAGCCTGCTCGCGCGTCCGCCTGTCCACGCTGACCGCGCCCCCGGACCTCAAGCAGCTTGAGGACGAGATCGCAGCCGTTGCTGCGAAGAAGGAGGAGGCTGTCAAGGGTCAGGACTACGAGAATGCTGCCAAGCTGCGCGACGAAGAGAAATCCAAGCGCGAGGCTCTGGAGGCTCGCAAGAAGGAGTGGGCTGACCAGCAGACCAAGTCCCACGGTGCTGTCACCGAGGACGACATTGCAGCCGTTATCTCCGGCTGGACCGGCGTTCCGGTCGCTCAGCTGACCGAGGACGAGGGTCAGCGCCTGCTGCACCTCGAGGATACGCTGCA